>Ga0209540_10000107_pt1 | contig 106109 bp, 82 predicted proteins | sample BarGraIncu01121A_FD_184501 | JGI IMG/M metagenome (GOLD analysis project Ga0209540, IMG submission 184501) | Arctic peat soil microbial communities from Barrow, Alaska - Barrow Graham LP Incubations 011-21A (SPAdes) (version 2) | ecosystem: Environmental > Terrestrial > Soil > Wetlands > Peat... | reverse complement strand
TTATTTACCATCAGGGACCCCCTTATTTTCTATATATTATTTTAATAGTATTATTAATAAATTATAACCGAAATATGTTTTTAATTATCTAAAATTATATTGACAAAGAGAGGAAGAATCCATAACATGTAGGTACATATTAAAATATTGACTTTAAAGGAGAATAATAATGAAAGAAATAAATGTAGTAGAAATAACAAAAACCGTAAGAGATTTATGTATAGACGCTAATTACTATCTTTCTGATGATATAAGAAATCAATTATTAAAGGCTAGAGAAAAGGAAACTTGGAATATAGCTAAAGGTGTTTTAGATAAGATTTTAATAAATGCAGATATTGCATCCACTGAGAAAGTGCCAATGTGTCAAGATACAGGTATGACTTGTGTATTCATAGAGATTGGGCAAGATGTTCATATAATAGGGGGCAGTCTTTGCGATGCTATTAATAAAGGAGTAGCAAAGGGATATGAAGAGGGATTTTTAAGGAAATCAGTAGTTAAAGACCCAATAAACAGAATAAATACAAAAGATAACACGCCAGCAGTTATATATTATGATATAGTTCCCGGAGATAAATTTAAAATAACTATAGCTCCAAAGGGATTTGGTTCAGAAAATATGAGCCAAATTAAAATGTTAAAACCTTCGGATGGCCTTGAAGGCGTTAAAGAATTTATTTTAAAAGTAGTGAAAGAAGCTGGTCCTAATCCATGCCCACCTATAGTTGTAGGTATTGGTATAGGTGGAACTTTTGATAAAGCTGCGGTTCTTGCTAAAAGAGCGGCAGTTAGACCAACTGATGAGGTTAACTCAAATCCTTTCTATGCAGAACTTGAAAAAGAGCTTATAGAAAAAATAAATAAGTTAGGTATAGGACCTCAGGGTTTTGGAGGAAGAACTACCGCATTAGCTGTCAATATTGAAACTTATCCAACTCATATAGCGGGACTACCAGTGGCGGTAAATATAAACTGCCATGCTTCAAGACATGCAACTGCAGAATTATAATAAACATAAGGGAGGAAATGTTATGGAGAAGAGAATAACGGTGCCACTTACTCAAGATAAGGTTAAAGGGTTAAAAGCAGGAGACAGTGTGCTATTATCCGGTGTTATATATACGGCGAGGGACGCAGCCCATAAAAGGCTAATGGAGCTTATTGACAAGGGAGAGAAGCTCCCAATTGATGTTAAAGATGCAGTTATATATTATGTTGGACCAACTCCAGCAAAACCTGGAATGACCCTTGGATCAGCAGGTCCGACTACAAGCTACAGAATGGATGATTACACACCAAAACTTCTTGAAAAAGGCCTAAAAGGAATGATAGGCAAGGGATTAAGATCTCAAGAGGTTGTAGACTCTATGATTAAAAATGGTGCTGTATATTTTGGAGCCATTGGTGGAGCAGGAGCTTTAATAAGTAAATGTGTAAAAAAGGCAGAAATAGTGACCTATGAAGATTTAGGTTCTGAAGCTATAAGAAGACTTGTTGTAGAGGATTTACCTATAGTTGTAGTAATAGATAGTGAAGGTAATAATCTATATAAACAGGGGCAAAGTGCTTATTTAGAAAGTTTAAAATAGCAGCACCGCAGGTGATGATTTAACTAGTTATATTTGGTAGAAAGAAAGCCGATTTCTATGGAATGGATATACTCGTGCCGGTTGTAGTAATATGTACTTTTGTTTTTATTATGGATAACTATATCAAAAAAAATAGATCATATGATATAATCAGAGTGAGCTTAAATTCAGGAAATAAAAGGTGGAATTATGGATAAGTCAGGTAAAGTATATGTAAAAGCAATGAATAAATATAATGATGGATATATAGATAAGTCGCTAGCGCTTTGTGAAAAAAGTATTTCCTTAAATAATGCAAATGCGGCAGCTCTTAATTTAAAAGGTATTTTATATTATCTAAAGGGCGATTTGGAAAAAGCTAAAAAAGCATGGAATATAAATTGTAAAATAAATAGTGACAATGTATCAAAAAAATATTTAATTGATAGTGTACGTGATAAGGAAAAATTACATTTGTATATTAAGGCCTTGGAGCTAATAAAAAAATTAAATATAAATGCTGCTCTTTTAATTCTTGAGCAGTGCGAGAATAGTCATTTTAATTTTATAAATGTGAACAACAATATTAGCAGTTGTTATATAAAGCAAGGGGAATATGATAAAGCACTACAGCACATAAACGAGGTTTTAAAAGTAGATAAAAAAAATACAGAAGCAATTGCTAATAAAAAAACATTGCTAGAATATGGAGGTTTAAAGCGGGATATAAACTATAAAAAAATAGCCACTGCAACTATTTTTTTAATTGCAATTATGCTACTTATAGTAAAGGGTTATATGTATAACCATGAAAATTTTTCAAAAAATGGTGTAAAAAAAATACAAAGTGGAACAGCGTTAATTGGTAAAACAAATAAAGAAGAAACAAAGAATTTAACAGAAATTCAAAATCAAAAATCTCAAAATAAGAAAACAGAAAATAAAATACAACAAATACCAAAATTTCCACAAGAACAATTTAAAGAAAGTGTAAAGAATAATAATATGGAGCAAATTGTTTTGTATATAAATAAATGGAAAAGTATTAATTTAAATACCAATGATAGGTTACTTTTAACACAAGGAGAAAAAATTGTTAAACAGAATGGAGTTCTATTTTTTTACACAAAGGGGACAAGTTATTTAGATAAGAAAAATTTTGTAGAAGCTCAGAAGTATTTTTCATATGCATTACAGTATTCTGATGGTAATTATTTAAAGGAACATATTATTTATATGTTATCGGTAAGTTACAAAAGTGTCTCCGACTTTGAAAATGCAATTAAATACTATGAACTTAGTTTAAAACAATTTCCTAAGGGAACTTATACTGAGGAAATTTTATATAATTTAATTATTATAAACAAGGAAATAGATATAAACAAAGCCAAAAGTTATGCAGAAAAACTGATAAAACAATTTCCTAATTCACAATATGATAATACTATAGTAAAAAAAATATTAGGATTATGAAATCAAATAAGCATTATAAAATTAAATAAAAAGTGAGAGATTAGGTGGACATTTTTAAGGTTGGTTTGGGTATACTAATTCTAATAAGAGAAACAAAAATCAAAGCTTTGACTAACTCAATATAAATCCAAATTCAGCTTATAATATTTTTTAATATTATTGACTAGTAACATAATAAGGTATACAATAGCAACATAAGATATACCCCGGTAGGGTATAAAAAATGGAGGTAATAAAATGATTAAAGTGGTTAATGATAAAAATTTTAATGAGGAAATAGCAAATTCAGAAAACATAGTTGTAGTTGATTTTTGGGCACCTTGGTGTGGACCTTGTAAGATGTTAACTCCAGTAATTGAGGAATTGGCAAGTGAAATGGGAACAAAAGTTAAATTTGCAAAAATTAATGTGGATGAAAGTCCAATGATAGCTTCAAAGTATAAAATTTCAAGTATTCCAACAGTTATGGTATTTAGGAAGGATTCAGTTAAAGAAACTATGGTAGGATTTAGACCTAAAGCAGATTTAAAGAAGATAATAGAGAAAAATTTATAATATTAATATACGACTAAAGGCAGTAATTACAGTATTGAAAGTAATTATCATTTTAGGGATAATAAAATAACTTACGTATTGAATAGAAATACTTGGAGATAGATATTTTAAATTTTTATAATTTAAATAAATATCTCCTTTTTTAAAATAAAGAATTTTATTGATGGAGATTGCATGAGGAGAATAACAGTTATATATTGTTATTTACTTGATTGGAATGATAAGGAGGAAGAATTGTGAGTGGGAGATATGATATAGCTATAATTGGAACAGGACCAGCAGGTCTTGAAGCAGCTATTAATGCTAAAATTAGAAATAAAAATATAATACTTTTTGGAAACAAGGATTTAAGCCCAAAATTAGTAAAAGCAGCCAAGGTAAATAATTTTTTAGGGTTTTATAATGTTACGGGAGTTGATCTTAAAAATCAATTTGCGGCGCATATTGCAGCCATGGGGATAAGTATTGTAAATGAGAAGATAAATAATGTGTATGCTATGGGAGAGTATTTTGCATTGATGGTAAATGAAAAAGTGTATGAGGCTAAAACAATAATTTTAACTACTGGGATAGAATACACTAAACCATTAAAAGGAGAGGAAGAATATATAGGAAAAGGAGTAGGGTACTGTGCTACCTGTGATGCACCATTATATAAAGGGAAAACAGTTGTTATAGTTGGATATAATAAAGAAAGCATCGAGGAAACTAATTATGTAAGTGAATTGACGAGCAAAACCTATTATATTCCTATGTACAGAGGAGAATATGATTTAAGTCCTAATGTGGAGATAATAAACCATAAGCCTTTAGAAATAGTTGGTGAAGACGTGGTAACCAAGCTTATTTTAGATGAGGGCGAAATAATTACAGACGGAATTTTCATGCTAAGAGATAGTGTATCGCCATCCCAGTTAGTGCCAGGTCTTGAAATAGAAGAAGGACATATAAAAGTTGATAGAGCTATGAAAACAAACATAGAAGGATGTTATGCAGCAGGAGACTGCACCGGAAAACCGTATCAGTATATAAAGGCAGCAGGAGAAGGATTAGTAGCAGCATTATCTGCAGCTTCATATTTGGATAGGGCGCAAAAGAATAAATAGATTAGCATACTGATTTATTGACTAAAATTAGGCGGCTAACTTTAGTTTAAATTAACTGAAGTTAACTGCCTAATTCATAGTTGCAATTATTTATTTAACGACAAAGAAAACATGATTTCCTATAGTTTTTAAATCTGCTTTCTTTATACCCTTCATCCACTTGGAAGTAGAAATTTCAGGATTATAGTAAAAAACGGCGTTATATGTAGGATCTTTACCTTTTAACGCATTTAGTACAGCAGTGTAACAAGCTGAATCTGGGATAACATTCGCTTTACCATTATGAATAACTTTTCCATTTTTAACACAAGAAAAGGCATTCTTTTGGTTAATAACGCCAGAAATAGATTTTGGGAAATGGATATCGCTAGCACGATTTAATATAACGGAAGCTACTGCAAGTTTACCGCTATCAGATTCACCGCAACTCTCAGCATATACAACTTGTGACATTAAATAAATGTCACTATCAGAAATATAAATCGAGTTATTTGACTGTTTAAACACTGCTACTGCTTCTAATTGCTCATTATATAGATCTTTAACTTCTGAACTAAATGAATATAAATGTTCACCATTTACTTTTAAAGTAGGTAATACTAAGAATAAACTTAGTATACAACATAAAAAAGCAGATTTTTTCATATTATCTTCTCCTTTTGCCTACGGAGTTAGCTGACGGGTTCGGGAAAGGTTTAACCTACACAATTAGTGATTCACCCCAGATGCTTGGTTCCTCCGCGTTTTTCACTTAGGCTAATAGTAGTGTTACCTAAAGTTTAAAATTAATACAATAATTTTAAACTTTTAATTGCAAAGAAATGTAGACATAAGAATATATGATTATTTTTTATTTTTTAGGTTCGCATAGGTTTTGGTAAAATCATTATAGGAACTCTGTACTTGAGTAAACATCAAATTGGAAGAAGTATATAAATTATTTAAGGTTGATGAATCTACAGATGCACTTAAGGTCTGAACTTTCTCACTTGTCAGAGCAAGTTTAAAATCCCTTAAATAACTTTCATGGTTAACTAATAAAAGCTTGTAGGCTTCATAAGTAGGAATAGCAGAAGGAGGCACGGATAAACTTTTAAAGTCATTTTGAATTTTATCTAATTTTGTAAAATCATCGTCTACTAATGATAAAAGAGCATCATAGGACATTTCTTTTTCTCTTACTTTTACCACATTTAGGTACAAATTAGACCTAGCATCTAAAAAATTTATCAATAATTCATCAATTTTAGTGATAAACTCCTGATCTTGCTGCGACTTAATATCTGTTTCTTCTCTTAACATTACAGCAGTAGAACTGTAATTAAGCACGTTATCTATGAAGAGCAAAGAGGTTTTTGGCAGTGCTATTTTAACATTAGGAATATCTATTAGGGAGTAAAAATCCATACAATCATTTCTAAAAGTTTTAAGATCTTCCAAAGATTTTTCTACATCACGTCCTGAAGGATTGTTTAAAATTGCAAGTGTTTGTCTATATATTAATAGATTCTTGTCAAGGCCTGATTTCAGATTTTCATTGTCGTTTTTGTACTTTGAAGTGGGTTTTGAATTTGCCAAACCATCCCTAAAAGTAGATAGGTTTTTAATTATATTTGGTAATTGTTTTCTTGCATAAGCAACATCTATCGTTTGGTTGCTATTAAATTGCGCTATATTTTCGTTAACTTCGTTAATACCGTTAATATTAGTTACTAGGGTAGTTTTATAAGAGTCATATATCTTATTTACAAATGTGTAGTAGCCAGCTAAGAAAATACCTATGGAGATAAGGATAATAGATAGAATAAGCATGATTTTGAATGTTTTTCTCTTAATATTAGTATCTATAATATCTTTCTTTTCCATCAAAAAAATCACTCCCTTATTATTTGTATTATATTCATATATTAACATAATACAGATATTATTCTTATTAATTTATAGAATTATACCTTTTAGAAATTAAAATTTCTATATATTGAATAGAATAGCTTCGGAGGATAAGCTTAATTGTTATAATAAAATTAACTTATAATGTATACTAATAAAGCAAATCATGGTGTATAATTGGAAGTAGGAGTTTTATTAGAGGGGTGTGAGCTTTTGGAAGTATTTAAGTTAATGATAAGCACAATTAAAAATATAAGTATATTTTCAATTTTAGATATATTAGTGGTGGCGTTTATATTCTATAAAAGTTACATGTTAATGAAAGAAACAAGAGCTATACAGTTATTAAAAGGAATAATCTTTATTTTTGTACTTATTCCAATAAGCCAGTTCCTTAATTTGACAGTGCTAAACTGGATTTTGAACAAGACAATAACAATTGGCGTCTTGACTATTGTTATAATTTTTCAACCAGAAATAAGAAGAGCATTAGAGCATATTGGACGGACAGCTTTTGCTGACAAGCACATATTTGAAGATGAGGAAATAATGGAAAAGGTTATAACTGAAATTGTTAATGCTGTTGAAATTTTATCAAAAAGTAAAACTGGTGCATTAATAGTAATAGAACAAAAGACGGGTATTGGAGAAATAATTAAAACTGGAACCACAATGGATGCGGTAACCTCTGCGGCGCTACTTGAAAATATATTTGTAGTTAACACTCCACTTCATGATGGAGCTACAGTCATTAGAAATGATAGAATAATAGCGGCAGGATGTTTTCTGCCTTTATCAAATAACGATATAATAAGCAAAAAACTAGGAACAAGGCATAGAGCAGCCATAGGAATAACTGAAACTTCAGATGCTCTAACAATAATAGTATCAGAAGAAACAGGAACTATATCTCTAGCAATGAATGGGAGGCTGGTAAGGAATTATGATAAAGAAAAACTGAAAAAAATACTTGTTCAAATAATAAAGAGAAGACAAAATAAAAAAAGGACTTTAAAGGAGAGAGTAAAGGCATGGATAAAGCCAGAAAACAACAATTTATAATTAAAGTTTGCTGCACTATAGCTGCTTTTGTGTTATGGCTTTTTATAACAAGTACAGAAAATCCATTGACTACGTACAAGGTTAAAAGCATACCAGTACAGCTTCTAAATACTGATACATTAACAAGGTCAAAACTTGTTTTAGTACAAGGGCAAGATTTAACAACGTCTCTAAATATTGAAGGAGCTAATACAAGCATATTTCTGGCTACGAAAGCATCAGATTTTAAATTAGTGGCGGATTTAAAACCATATGCTCTTAAAAGTGGAGAACAAAATATTGCTATTCAAATAAAAAAAAGTCCTGATAATGTAAATGTGGTTAATAGTGACACCCTTTTTATAAAAGTAAATTTAGATGAACTTACTGAGACTAAGCTACCTATAAATGTAAGCATAACTGGTAAACCCAAACAAGGATTTTATGCATCCTCGCCAAAATTATCTCAAGATTATGCTACAGTAGTAGGTGGTTCGAAGTTCGTAAATACAGTTAAAAAAATATTATTAGAGGAGAATATACAGGGAATTGAATCGAATGTTTCGAAAACTTATAAGCTTAAACCTGTAGATGCCTCGGGGAAGGAAATAAAAGAAGTTGATGTAAAGCCATCTCAAATAGATGTTAAGATTCCAGTAAGTAAAACTAAATCTGTAGGAGTAACAGTAAAAACCAAAGGAAACTTAGGCCAGGGTCTTACTCTAGGAACCGAAAAGGTTTTACCGGAACGATTTGATGTAATTGGAAGTGTAACTGCACTTAGTAAGGTAGAAAATTTAAACACGGAAGACATTGATTTAAGTAAATTAGTTAAGAATACTACCGTAAGCTCGAAGATAATTATACCTAGTGGGTTAACTATAGTTAATGGTAATCCTATAGTTAGTGTTGAGTTTAACATAAGTAAGGCAGTTCAAACAACTACAAATGGGGTAACGCAAAAGAATACAGATAGTACAAAGAATACAGATAGTATAAATAGTACAAATAATGTAGATAACTCAGTGCAGAAAAATATAAGTCAAGACGTTAAATATATTAATTTGGATACTAATTATGAGGCAAAACTTGAAATAAATAAGAATTCACTTGTCATTTCAGGAACTCAGGCAGCTATTAATTCCTTGGATTTAAAAAAAATCAGCGCTGAATTAGATTTATCTAATTTAACAGAAGGATCATACACTGTGCCAGTTAAGGTATCCGTGCCACAAGGAGTAAAGTTAGTATCAGGAGTCCCCAATAAAATATTAGTAACGATTACGAAAAAGTAAACGGAGGTAACAACCAGTAATGACAATAAGGTTAAATAACATAGTTCTTGATATAGATGATACAATAGATTCTCTAAAAATAAAGGCAGCAAAAATAATGAAAGTTCAAAAAAGTGAAATAAAAGCTTTTAGAATAGCTAAAGAATCTATAGATGCTAGGAAAAAAAACAATATTAAATTTAATTACGCTGTGCTTGTTAAAATGGATAATGAAATGAAAATTGTTGCAAAAGCAAATAATAAAGATGTTAAACTTGAAGAAGTTAAATATGATGCTGAGTTTGAATTTGGAACTAAAGTAATGAACAGTAGGCCAATAATAGTAGGAATGGGACCAGCAGGTATGTTCGCTGGTATTCTACTAGCTCAAAAGGGATATAACCCTTTAATCATTGAAAGAGGCGAAAAGGTAGAATGCAGGACTAAAACAATAAATAGATTTTGGGCAACAGGAGAGCTAAATACAGAATCTAATGTGCAGTTTGGTGAAGGTGGGGCGGGAACATTCTCAGATGGAAAGTTAACTACAAGAATAAAAGACACCAGATGCGATTATGTATTAGAGGAATTTGTGAAAGCTGGAGCACCTGATGAAATATTGTATATCGGCAAGCCTCACATAGGAACAGATGTGTTAAAAGAAGTTGTGAAAAACATTAGAGAAACTATTATCAAGTTAGGTGGAGAAGTAAGATTTAATAGTAAACTTGAAGATGTATTAATAAAAGATAAAAAAATAAAAAGTGTAATAGTAAATGGAGAAGAAATACCCTGTGATAACTTAATATTAGCACTAGGGCATAGTTCTCGCGATACCTATGAAATGTTATATAAAAAAGGTGTATTTATGTCTAGTAAGCCATTTGCAGTGGGAGCTAGAATAGAGCACCCACAAAATATGATTAATGAAAATCAATTTGGAAAATACGCTAACCATCCAAGGCTAAAAGCTGCAGATTACAAGCTTACGTATACAAGTGAAAAATTGGGTAGAGCAGTATATAGTTTTTGTATGTGCCCAGGTGGAGGGGTAGTGGCTGCATCATCAGAACAGGGGTGCCTTGCAATAAATGGTATGAGTGAATACATGAGGGATAAAGAAAATGCTAATTCAGCAATAGTGGTATCGGTGGGGCCTAAGGATTTTAGATCAGATAGTCCACTGGCGGGTATCGAGTTTCAAAGACATTATGAATCACTAGCCTATAAGATAGGTGGAGCGAATTATAATGCACCTGTGCAATTAGTAGGAGATTTCCTTAAAGGGCGTGCTACAAGCAAATTAGGCAGTATAAAACCAAGCTATGCACCAGGGTATGAATTAACCAACCTTGCTAACTGTTTGCCAAATTATGTAGTAGATGCTATAAAAGAAGCTTTGCCTAAATTTAATCAAAAAATAAATGGTTTTGCAAGAGAGGATGCAATCATGACAGGTATTGAAACAAGAACATCCGCACCAGTAAGAATTGACAGAAATGAGGAATTTCAAAGTATATCCCTAGAAGGCCTATATCCAGCAGGCGAAGGAGCAGGATATGCAGGTGGAATAATTTCTGCGGCAGTTGATGGATTAAAAATTGCGGAAATTATCATGAAAAAGTGGAAATATGAATAATGATTTTTCTTAAGTCTTGAAATTCATTTATGAATTTGTTAAAATGAATAGACAATAAAATAATATATAGAGTGAATATTACAATAATTACCAAGGCATATAACAAACAGAAGGGGGAACTTAGGATAGTAAATGGAGAAAAATAAGCTAAGATACGCCAAGTTTGAGAAATAAAATAGAGAATAGAAGGAGTGCAAATTAATGAGTAAAACATTCGAGAAAATATTAGACACTGCAAAAGCACAAGGAATGAAGACAGTAGTAGTAGCTGTTGCACAGGATGAACCAGTACTAGAAGCTATACGTGATGCTAAGAGAAATGGTATAGCAAATGCAATATTAGTAGGAGATAAAGAGAAAATAATCTTTATTGCTAGAAATATAGGTATGGATGCAACACAATTTGAAATAATAGATGAGAAAAATCCTGCCAAAGCATCATTAGCCGCAGTTCAGCTTGTATCTTCAGGAAAAGCTGATATGCTTATGAAAGGCCTTGTAGAAACATCCATGTTCTTAAAAGCAGTACTCAACAAAGAAGTAGGTCTTCGAACTGGAAAACAGATGTCACATGTAGCGGTATTTGAGATACCAGGTTATGATAGATTAATATTTATAACAGATGTTGCTTTTAATATGTATCCAGAATTAAAGGAAAAAGTAGCTATTGTAAACAATTCGGTAGCAGTTGCAAAAGCTTGTGGTGTTGACCTTCCTAAAGTTGCAGTAATTTGCGCAGTTGAGGTAGTAAACCCAAATATGCCAGCAACAATAGATGCAGCATTGCTTTCAAAAATGAATGATCGCGGACAAATAAAGGATTGCATAATTGATGGACCTTTAGCATTAGATCTTGCAATATCAGAAGAAGCTAGAAAACATAAAAATATACAAAGCCCAGTAGCTGGTAAAGCGGATATTCTTGTTATGCCTAATATTGAAGCGGGAAACGCTATGTACAAAACTTTGACTTACGGTACTAAATCGAAAAATGGTGGATTACTAGTAGGTACTTCCGCTCCTGTTATATTAACTTCTAGAGCAGATTCACCAGAAACAAAGTTACATTCTATAGCACTTGCCGCATTAGTTGCAGAATATAATAAATAAAATTACTAAAGCTTTTAAGCGCAGAAATAGATAGCATGAGGGTTGTGTTAGAAAACTTACTTGCTATTTATTTAAATGTGTTTTATAACATAGAGGAGGAACGATATGACATACAAATTATTAATGATTAATCCAGGTTCAACATCTACTAAAATAGGGGTGTATGAAGATGAAAATGAAGTTTTAGAAGAAACACTAAGACATTCATCAGAGGAAATAGGTAAATATGAAGGTATATTTGGCCAACTTAATTTCAGAAAAGACGTTATATTAAAGGTACTTAAAGAAAAAGACTTTGATATAAAAACTTTGGACGCTATAGTAGGTAGAGGAGGACTTTTAAAATCTATCGAAGGCGGTACATATGCTGTAAATGATGCTATGATTAATGATTTGAAAATCGGAGTTCAAGGGCAACATGCTTCAAACTTAGGCGGAGTAATTGCTAGTGAAATTGCGAAAACCTTGGATATACCAGCATTTATCGTTGATCCAGTAGTTGTGGATGAGATGGAAGAAGTTGCTAGAATATCAGGTATACCAGAATTAGAAAGAAAGAGTATTTTTCATGCTTTAAATCAAAAAGCAGTAGCTAAAAGATATGCAAAAGAGAGTGGTAAAAAATATGAAGAACTTAATTTAATAATTGCACATATGGGTGGAGGAGTTTCAGTAGCAGCTCACAAAAATGGAAAAGTTATTGATGTTAATAATACACTTGATGGAGAAGGTCCATTATCACCAGAAAGAGCTGGGGGATTACCATCAGGGGATTTAGCTAGAATGTGCTTTAGTGGAAAATACACTTTAGAAGAAATACTCAAAAAGATAAATGGAAAAGGCGGCTTCGTTGCTTATTTAAATACAAACGATGCTAGAGAAGTAATAGCTAAAGTAGAGGCTGGTGATAAAAAAGCTAAATTGATTTTTGACGCTATGTCATATCAAGTAGCTAAGGCAATCGGAAGTTGTGCTGCAGTTTTATCCGGCAAAGTTGATGCTATAATTTTAACTGGAGGAATTGCTTATGGTAAACCTACAGTTGATTATATAAAAGAAAAAGTAGAATTCATAGCAAAGGTTGTAGTTTATGCAGGTGAAGATGAATTATTAGCGCTAGCTCAAGGTGGTCTAAGAGTATTAAGTGGTCAAGAACAAGCAAAAGTATATAAATAATAATTAATTTTATTAACACTTTTAGTTTGATAATTTAAAGAAGACGATTAAGCTCTATAAACTGTGATTTTAATGTAGAGTTAGATATATCAAATTATCTTGAAAATTCAATAACATTTAAAGCAGAGGCAGATTCTTGCTTATCTAAAAAAAGCTACTGAAATTCAGTAGCTTTTTTTAGATGTTAGGGATCTAGTGCATTAGTGATACACTAGGAGCTTTTTACAAATGCGTGTTATTGTAGTATAATACAAGCTATAATATAGGGAGTGTTTAGGCTTTGATATTGATTAGCTATTTTGTTTAGGATGCCCTGTAATAAACCTATATAATACTTAGAAAGAGGTAGAAAAATATGAGTAGAATGTTCGGGACAGATGGAGTACGTGGTATAGCAAATACAGAATTAACAGTTGAGATTGCATATAAATTAGGAAGAGCAGGAGCATTCGTGCTAACAGACGGAGCTCATAAACCTAAAATTATAGTAGGAATGGATACAAGAGTTTCAGGAGATATGTTAGAATCAGCCTTAGTTGCAGGGATTTTATCTGTAGGAGCAGAGGCTATATGTCTTGGAGTGATCCCTACACCTGCGGTAGCATATTTAACAAGGAAATATGGAGCAGACGCAGGGGTTGTTATTTCAGCTTCTCACAATCCAGTAGAGTATAATGGAATAAAATTTTTTGATAATAAAGGATTCAAGTTGTCAGATGAATTAGAGGATACAATACAAGCAGTTATAGAAGGTGATTTTAAAGAAGTACCATCACCAATTGCTGGTGATTTAGGTAAAAAAACAGTTAAGGAAAATGCAGTTGAGGATTATATGGAGTTTGCAAAATCTACTATTTCAGGAGATTTGAAAGGGCTTAAAATAGCACTAGATTGTGCTAATGGGGCTTCATATATTACTTCAGTAAAGGCTGTACGGGCCCTCGGGGCAGAGGTATTAGTTATTAACAATGATCCAGATGGCATAAATATAAATAAAGACTGCGGATCTACTCATCCTGAGCATTTAATGGCCTTTGTAAAAGAGAATCATTGTGATTTAGGATTAGCTTTTGATGGTGATGCTGATAGATGCTTAGCAGTAGATGAAAAAGGAAACCTAATAAGCGGAGACTTTATGATTGCTATTTGTGCTAAACATTTAAAAAGCATTGGGAAATTACCTAAAGACACAGTTGTAGTGACAGTTATGAGTAATTTGGGATTTGATATTGCTATGAAGCAGGAAAATATAGTTACAGTGAAAACTAAAGTTGGAGATAGATATGTGCTTGAGAAAATGCAAGAAGAAGGTTACAGCCTTGGGGGAGAGCAATCAGGACATATAATTTTTCTGGATTTTAATACTACAGGGGATGGACTTGTATCAGGAATCCAACTAGCGACTGTAATTAAAGAATCAGGCAAACCATTATCCCATCTTGCAGCAATGATGACAGAGCTTCCTCAGGTATTAGTTAATGCAACAGTTCCAAGCGGCAAAAAGGATATTCATGAAACTGATAATGAGATAGTTTGCGAAATAAAAAAAATAGAAGAAAAATTAGATGGTTGTGGTAGGGTACTTATAAGGCCATCAGGTACAGAACCATTAGTAAGAGTAATGCTTGAGGGTAAAGTGCAAAGTGAATTAGATAAAATGGCACATGCTCTTGCCAAGTTAATTGAAGAAAAGGCAAATGCGTAAAAAATCCTTTACACATAGTTATAATATTAAATCTATATTATAACTAAACCTAAAAAATTAATATTTAATAAACTTATTATTAAAAGCATTGACGTTTGGACCATAAAATGAATATAATAGACTGAAAGCTTATGGGTAAGGTTCATAAGCTTTTAGTTTTTTTATTTAAAAAATATATTAGTTTGTTAAAAGCTATAACAAAGGAGGATAGAGGAAACAAGTTATTTTAAAGCGCCAGGACTCATAATGAAACATTTTTAATTATAATGAATCGTGAGTTGACGAGGATGGGGAGTATCGAATCTTCGGCGGATGCCCCGCGGTAGCGCACTACCGTTAACGATTGATAAAAGCGAGAAGTGATTTTCGTGACAAAATCAATCTGGTGTTAAAACCTTTATAAATGATTTAACGACATTTCAGAAGGAAAGTCTCCCACTTCTATAAGTGGGAGTTATATACTGTAACAAAAAGAAAACTTTAGTAGGAGTCTAAATCTCCTTATGAAGTCGTTAATACTGCAGCTCCGAAGGAGATGATTAATTAGTATATATTCATTAATGATTATAATTATACAGTACAAGTTGTTCCATATAAGAATACTATGTGTAACATAATGGCAAACGCTGTTTCTAATAATTATAAAAAAAATTGGTGAAAACTGTACTTAATTAACATGCAAAAAATTAAATTTGAGAGGAAGATGAATATGTGCGGAATAGTTGGATATTTTGGAAGTAAAGAGGCTACACCGATTTTGGTAGAGGGTCTTAGAAAATTAGAATATAGAGGATACGATTCAGCAGGAATCGCAGTTATAGATAATGGAGTTTTAAGTGTTACTAAATGCAAAGGAAGACTTGCAAATTTAGAAGCGCAATTGTTAAAAGAGACACTTAAAGGGCATGTTGGTATAGGACATACGAGGTGGGCTACTCACGGCAGGCCATCAGATGAAAATTCTCATCCCCATACTAATGAAAAAGGAACTATTAGTATAGTTCATAATGGAATTATAGAGAATTATATTCATTTAAGAGAATGGTTAATGGAAAAAGGATATAAATTTGTATCTGAAACTGATACAGAAGTAATACCACACCTTATAGATTACTATTACAAGGGAAATATTGTTGATGCCGTAATGAAGGCTACTACTAAAATGGAAGGTAGCTATGCAATAGCTGTGCTATGTAGCGATGAACCAGACAAGTTAGTGGCAGTAAGAAAAGATAGTCCATTAATAGTAGGACTTGGAGAAAATGAATTTTATATAGCTTCAGATATACCAGCGGTACTCGATCATACAAGAGAAGTTTATTTATTAGAAGATAATGAATTTGTTGTTATATCAAATGATGGTATAAAGCTTATTGATATAGAAGGCGTAACTATAAATAAGGAAGTTTTTCATGTGACTTGGGATGCGGCGGCTGCTGAAAAAGGCGGATATGAGCACTTTATGATAAAAGAAATTCATGAACAGCCTAAAGCAATCAGAGATACAATGACTTCAAGAATAGTTCTAGGACAGCCAATATCTTTAGATGACATAAATATAACTAAAGAACAGATAAAAAATTTAGACAAAATATATATCGTAGCTTGCGGAACTGCATACCACGCAGGAGCTGTAGGTAAATACGTTATAGAAAAACTTGCAAGAATACCAGTAGAACTAGATATAGCGTCAGAGTTTAAATATAGGGATCCAATAATTGACCAAAACACATTAATGATAGTTATTAGTCAATCAGGAGAAACTGCAGACACAATGTCCGCTTTAAGACTTGCAAAAGAAAAAGGGGCAAGAGTAATAGCTGTAACTAATGTTGTAGGAAGTGCAGCTTCAAGAGAAGCAGATGATGTACTATATACTTGGGCAGGACCAGAAATAGCTGTTGCATCTACTAAAGCTTATGCAACTCAGCTTATAGCAATGTATATAATTGCTCTATTCTTTGCCCAGAATAAAGGAACTATGAGCACTGATGAAATTGAAGAAATTAAAGCAGCAATGCTAGAACTTCCGGAAAAGGCTGAGGAAATGCTAAAAGACAAAGAAACAATTCAAAAGTTTACAGCGAAAACTTATATGCATAAAGATATGTTCTTCATAGGACGTGGACTTGACTATGCTGTTGCACTCGAGGGTTCATTAAAGCTCAAAGAGGTATCTTATATTCACTCTGATGCATATGCTGCAGGAGAGTTAAAACATGGGCCAATAGCGCTTATGGAAGAAGGAACTATAGTTATAGCAATAGCTACTCAAGAAGAACTGTTTGATAAGATGGTAAGTAATATAAAAGAACTATCAACTAGAGGGGCTAAGGTATTTGCTTTCGCACCAGAGGGTCACACTGAAATAGAAAAATCAGTTCACTCCGTAACTTATATACCAAAAGTAATTGATATATTAGCACCAGTAATATCAGTAATTCCACTACAATTATTGGCTTATTACATGGCAATTCAAAAGGGTTGCGATGTTGATAAACCAAGAAATCTTGCGAAATCAGTTACAGTAGAATAAAATAAATCATTAAAATAGAAGAGATTGTGTATGTCTAAGAAAGTATTTAAGTGAACTTGCATATATTTAATTGTTTATGAATAAATTCTTGCATCATATATTAAAGGTGAAAACCATCAGATTTTTAATTCTGATGGTTTTTGTAAATATTTGTAAAGAAATTTCAAAAAAATATTAACTTATTGATATTTAGTCGTCTAAATGTACATTAATTGTGCTATTGTGAAATTTGTGTACCAATTCCCTAAAGTTTAGTTTTGATAAATTCTAGTTTATAGAATTTAATAAAATACGTAAGTCTTATGCATTAGTTGTTTCACATTCATTAATATACACTTAATATGCTGAATGTAACATAACATATTAACTCGTTACTTCACATTTAAAAAATTTTATTAATTCAAATGGATAGAAGCTTACACTGAAGTATATTTTTGAAAGTGATGCATTAATTGTTAATCTATAAAATATGGTAATGACTACTTACTTCCCATGAACATTTCTATATCATCATCTACATTACTTATTCCACCAATACCAAAGCTGTCAACCAATACCTTTACAACGTTTGGTGATAGGAAGGCTGGGAGGGTTGGTCCTAAGTGAATATTTTTAACTCCTAGGTGTAATAATGCAAGTAATACTATAACTGCCTTTTGCTCGTACCATGCAATATTATAAGATATAGGAAGTTCGTTTATATCATCTAATCCAAATACTTCTTTAAGTTTAAGTGCTATTACGACTAATGAATATGAATCATTACATTGACCAGCATCTAGTACTCTTGGAATTCCACCAATATCACCTAAATTTAATTTGTTATATTTATATTTTGCACAACCTGCTGTAAGTATAACTGCATCTTTTGGTAATTTTTCAGCAAATTCAGTGTAGTAATCTCTACTCTTCATACGTCCATCGCAGCCAGCCATTACAAAGAATCTTTTTATTGCTCCACTTTTGACAGCGTCCACAATTTTGTCTGCAAGAGCTATTACTTGATTATGAGCAAATCCACCTACTATTTCACCCTTTTCAATCTCTTTAGGTGCTGCGCATTTTTTAGCCTGTTTAATTATTTGAGAAAAATCTTTTGCTTTACCATTTATTCCATCTGCTATATGCTTAACCCCTGGAAATCCTGTTACTCCAGTAGTGTATATTCTATCTTTATAAGATGCTTTTGGAGTCACAATACAGTTTGTAGTCATAAGTATTGGCCCATTGAAACTTTCAAATTCCTGGTTCTGTTTCCACCATGCATTCCCATAGTTACCTACCAAGTTCTTGTACTTTTTAAATGCAGGGTAATAGTTAGCAGGTAGCATTTCACTATGAGTATATATATCTACGCAAGTGCCCTGCGTTTGTTTTAATAACTCTTCCATATCGTTTAAATCATGTCCACTAATTAATATAGCGGGATTATTTTTAACTCCAATATTAACTTTTGTTATTTCAGGATTTCCGTAACTAGTGGTGTTTGCCTTGTCAAGTAGTGCCATGGCATCCACGCCGTACTTACCGCATTCAAGTACTAGGGCTACAAGTTCATTCACTCCTAGAGTGTCGTCTATTGTAGATGCTAGTCCCTTTTGAGTAAATGCATGAAGACCGTCGTCATTATATCCTAGGTTATCAGCATGCTTAGCATATGCAGCCATTCCCTTAAGTCCATAAATTAGAAGTTCCCTTAAGGATCTTATATCCTCATTCTGCGTTGAGAGTACACCAACTGTTGCTGCTTTTTCATCAAATGCTTTTAAGTCATTAGAGAACCAAACTGCTGCATCAGGTAAGTTTAATTCTTCTTCTTTACCAAAGCCAAATGTGCTAAATATTTTTTTAAGCCAATTGGAATTTTCGCCTTTATCACTTAACTTAATACCAGCTTTAAGAAGTTGCTTCTTTAATTCTTCCCTTAAACTTAGACCTTTTCTAACTCTTTCAATAAATACATTTTTATCAAAATTTGCATTAGTTATAGTTGCAAATAAACTTTCCATTATAAAATTATCAACTTCTTTATTAATGATACCATTCTCTCGAGCGCGCACTGCGTATATAGATATTCCTTTAGTTATATAAATTAATAAGTCCTGAGCCTTTGCAAGGTCTTCAGTCTTACCACAAACTCCCTTTATCGTACAACCTTTGCAGTTAGCTGCTTCTTGACATTGATAACAAAACATAGCCATATAAATAACCTCCATTTTTTAATTTTTAATGCACTATTTGTGCCTGCTTTATGAGATTATTATATCGTCTTACAATTTCTTTGTCGGTAACGTATGTTACTAAACTAACTGTTTATTATCGTCAGGTGTAAATCCACAATAACCTATTTCATCGCACCTTCTCTTCATATCATTCCATATTTCTTTTCCTTGTATAGATTCTATTGCTGTAGGATATAGAATATAGTTTTCTTTAAATATGTGATCTCTCATGTTAAATATAATATATTTTGCTGACTCATCTACTTTTTCTTTGAACTCATTAAAGTTTAATTGATAGGCTTTGTTTACTGTTAATTTTAGAACTTCTTTCTTAGCTTTTATATCCTCATGTTCCATTCTCATGATTCGAGTTGGTCCAGTAATTTCTCTGTCCTCAAGCTCCGTAAATAACACTTTTTCCTCCCTTTTATGATGATTTTCTGCATCTAATATATTAAATATAATAGTCTTTAATTCCTGGATTTCTTCTAAACAGTCAATATACTTTTCAGTCTTTTGGATTTTAGAATTAACTTCTTCAAGTTGCGTTAAGAATTCAAGGATTTTATCGTGTTCAGCAATAAGGGTATGCACAACATGACCTGGTTCAATCTTTGTTTTAATTTTATCAAGTTCATCTTTCAAAACTTCCATGTGTATATCACAAAGATGTCTTAGATCTTCAGGCTTCATTCCTTTTTCTATTAAATTTTGCTCTGCGATGGAAAGTTCAACAGGACTTATATTTGAAACAATGTCTAAAGCTTCTTTTCTTAGAGCCTCTGTTACACCCTCTTGATTTAGTTTTTGCAAAACTTGAGTTAATTTTTCTATTTTTTTGTTATCCATTTTTAAAATCTCCTCCTAAATCTATTTTTAGAAATTCTGTTTCCATGACATAATTCTACTTAGTTTTGAATGATAAAAATATGATCTAAATCAAATAAATAAAAAATCAACCTAAAGGTCTATATAAAAACCTTTAGGTTGATTTAAAATTATTCTACATATGATCTTAACATATCTATTTGTTTTATAATCAGTACTTTGTTACCCTTAAGGGCAATAATGTCTAGTTGCTCAAATATGCTGAGTTTCCTACTTATGGTTTCTCTTGTGACTCCAACATAATTCGCCATCTAATCTTTATAAGTTCATCATCAGAAAGAAATGAAAAAATCGGTACTTTTTTAGCACACAGGCTATGATTACAATTTACACAACTACACTCTTCCATATATTTATCACCTTCTGTTTATTATCATAACATTTTTAATTTATTGTGGTCAAATAGTAATAAAAGTTTTTATTACTATTTATAAATTTTGATTTCAATCATATTTTTAAGACTGAAATAATTATAGAATAGGGTCATAGGAAAGCAAGAACATGTGAGAATAAATTAAAAATATGAGGAGGAATTAATTATGGAAAATATTATAAATAAAAATCAAAGTCTTGGAGAAGTAGTTTCAATCTTCCCAGGTGCAGCAGAGATTTTCAACAGGTATAAAATAGATTATTGTTGTGGTGGACATGATACGTTAGCAGGAGCCTTAGAGGAAATACCTATAGATAATGATAAAGTTATATACGAACTAAATAATGAGTATGAGAAGTTTATAAAAAGTAATTCAGAGTATAAAGACTGGAGAAAGGAAAAACCTTCAGCACTAATAAGACACATAGTACAAACACATCATGACTTTACAAAAAATCAGATTAAAGAAATAGATACTTTATTATTTAAAGTACTCAAGGTACATTTTAAGCTTCATAGTGAAGAACTATTAAAAGTTCATAGAAACTTTGGATCCTTAAAAACAGAGATTGAAGAGCACCTTATCAAAGAAGAGGAAAACCTATTTCCACTTATTGAAAAATATGAAATGACAAAGGATGATAGCGATTTATCAAAAATACAGCAGACTATAAAGGATACAGAAGATGAGCATGATGCTGCTGGGAATATAATTAAAGAGTTAGAGAAGATAACTAGAGATTTTAATGCACCAGAAGGAGCTTGTAACTCGTTCAAACTTGTATATACAAAACTTCATGATTTAGAAAAGGATCTATTTATTCACATTTATCTAGAAAACAGTGTACTGTTCCCTATGATAGGGCAGAAAAAGAGTTGCTCTATAAATTAATTATTAAAAGAATCCTGCATTTATTGAAGAGCTTTGTTAAATTGAAACTCCTATCATGAGTAAATTCATGATGGGAGTTTTAATTTTTTTACTTACATATTTTCTTTGAAGGCTTTTATTCCAACTCGATTTACATTATAAATGATTGAGTTTAAATAATATGTGATTAAAATCACCCTTAGCAATATGTGAAATAGAATGATATTAACCCACGTTAATAATGAACTAAAGATCAGCTAGTTCTGTAATATATGGAGGTTATATACTCGTGAGTATATTTAAGTAATAAAAGTGCAAACTAATATATATAATATATCAGGAAAATTAGGAGGGTTACATATGCAAGGTAAAATGTTTTGTTTTCAATGTGAACAGACTTTCGGTGGAAAAGGTTGTACAAAAGTAGGGGTATGTGGTAAAACACCAGAGATTGCAGCAATGCAGGATCTGCTTATATATCAGATAAAAGGAATAAGTTGTTATGCTAGTAAACTTTTGGCCAAAGGTGAGAAAATTGATAAGTCATTAGTTTCATTTGTTGAGAATGCATTGTTTATGACGCTAACGAATGTAAACTTCGATCCAGAATCGCATATGGATATGCTTAAAAGATCCCAAGTGAATAAAGAAGAAATCAGAAAGAAAGCGACAGGCGAGAAGGTTGATAGTAAAGAGGCTTTATATAATTTAAGTGATACAAAAGAACAAATTCTTGAAGATGCTAAAAAAGCAGGAGTTATGTATGATCAGGATTTGGATGCTGATATTCGCTCTGTCCGCGAAACTATAAAATATGGCTTAAAGGGAGTTGCGGCGTACGCACACCAAGCTAGATTTATTAAATACAACAGTGATGAAGTAGATGATTTTTATTTCATAGCTTTAGCAGTATTAACTGATGACAGCTTAAATCTTCAAGACCTTATCAAATATTTAGTTAAAACTGGAGAGATGAGCGTCAAGGTTATGGAGGTATTAGATAAAGCCAATAATGAGAAGTACAATTCTCCAACACCTACAAAAGTTAATGTTAATATTAAAAAAGGACCATTCATAGTAGTTTCTGGTCATGATTTAAGGGACCTTGAAATGCTACTTGAGCAAACAGAAGGTAAAGGGATAAATATTTATACTCATGGTGAAATGTTACCCTCTCATGGATATCCAAAGCTTAATAAATTTAAGCATTTAGTAGGTAATTTTGGTGGAGCATGGCAGAATCAACAAAAGGAATTTGATGGTATACCAGGTTGTATCCTAATGACAACAAACTGTTTAACTAAACCAAGAGATTCTTATAAAGATAGAATTTATTCAACAAGTGTTGTTGGTTGGGAAGGCATAAAACATATATCTAATGATAAAAATGGATATAAGGACTTCTCAGAAATAATTAATAAAGCATTAGAACTTGGTGGATTTGAAGAAGATGAGGAAGTTAAGGAAATTACAGTAGGATTTGGACACAAAGCAACTTTAAGTCATGCGGTCGAAATAGTTAATGGGGTTAAAGAAGGGAAAATTAGACACTTCTTTTTAATAGGAGGATGTGATGGTGCAAGACCAGGAAGAAATTATTACACTGAATTTGCAAAGCAAGTTCCAAAGGATTGTATTATTCTTACTTTAGCTTGTGGAAAATACCGTTTCAATAAATTGGACTTTGGTGAAGTAGCAGGTCTTCCAAGACTACTTGATGTAGGTCAATGTAACGATGCATATTCTGCGGTTAAAATAGCTTTGGCACTAGCTGATGCATTTAAATGCACTATCAATGATCTTCCACTATCATTGATTATAACTTGGTATGAGCAGAAAGCGGTTGCTGACTTATTAGCATTATTATCGCTTGGAGTAAAAGGGATTTACCTAGGACCAACTTTGCCAGCTTTCTTAAGTCCTAACGTATTACAATTCCTAATTGATACTTTTGATATTAAACCAATAAGCACACCAGAAGACGATCTAAAACAAATATTAGGGTAACAGCTAAAAGAAAATTGGTAATTATTAATAATATATAGTTGTTTGGTTATGATCGAATTTTATTATAAAGCGACAGGAACTTCTGATCAAAAAAGATTAGGAGTTCTTGTTTTTGCATTAAAAGATAATTAAATAACCCATTATATTTTAAATTTCATACTAATATCGCAAAATATGATAAAGTATTAGCTTAATGCAACGAAATATATATAATATAAATAAAATTTTAATTAAAGTTGAGCATTTAAGGGGGCGGGGAAGTGTGAAAAGTATAAAGATAAAACTAATAGCATTTTTAGGATTAGTAATAGGGGTACTATGTATAGGACTAGGGATAGTTTCTATCATAAGTTCATCAAATGCACTAACTTCGAATCTAGGTAAGACATTACCTAAGATTGCGGAACAAGCAGCAAGTAATATTGGAGGACGAATTGAAGGTCAGTTGGGTTCATTAGAGATTATAGCAGCAAATGACAGCATAAAAGATATTAAGAACCCATGGAAAAATAAAATGCCAATTCTTTTAGAGGAAGCTAAGAGAAGTGAAGCTATAAAGATGGGTATTGCAGATAAAAATGGTGATATAAAATACACTGATGGAAAAAGTGCCAATGTTAAAGAGCGAGAATATTTTAAAAAAGCATTGTCTGGTAAAAATGATGTATCAGACCCATTGGTAAGTAAAGTAAATGGAGCCATAGTAGTAGTATATGCGGTTCCAATTAAAAATAACAACGAAGTTGTAGGGGTATTAATTTCAACAAAAGATGGCAATAAATTAAGTGATTTGACTAATAAAGTTAAATTTGGACAAACGGGCAATGCATTTATGATAAATAAAAATGGAACAACAATATCACATAGCAATAAAGATTTAGTTATGAAAATGTACAATGCTATTGAAGAATCAAAAAAAGATGTTAGTTTACTTCCTTTAGCAAAAGTTGAAAAACTAATGACTTCAGGTAAGATAGGAATAGATCAATACAAATTTAATGGTGCAAATAAATATGTAGGATATGCTCCTGTGACTGGTACGCAGTGGTCAATAGCAGTGGTAATATCAAAAACAGAGATATTATCAGAACTAGATAGTTTGAAAATTTCTATTATAGTATCAGCTATAATATTTTTATTAATTGGATTTGGAATAGTTTATATGATTGCTAGCAGTATATCAAAAGGAATAAAATCAACCTCAAAACATCTGAATTTATTAGCAAAGGGTGATTTAAGTAGAGAAGTTTCTCCTGAATATCTAAAACTAAAGGATGAAGTGGGCGAAATGACTAATTCAATGAAAGCAATGCAACAATGGCTAAGACAAATGGTTAATACAATTAAAGAAAATTCCACAAATATTAATATGCAATCAGAAAATCTATCTTCAGCGGCAAAGGAAATATCTAGTGCATCAGAAAATGTTGCGGAGGCAATAAATCAAGTTGCAGAGGGTACAGGCGCGCAATCCGAAGATTTAATAAATGTAACTGACATTGCTAATGAATTTAGTAATAAATTATCTGGAATGGTTAGCGAAATACAGGTTGTAGACTCAAATTCTAGGGATATTAGTATAATGGCAAATGAGAGCAATGGTGAAATGAATAAATTAAATCAGTCTGTAACAAAAGTCAGTGATTTATTTAAAACATTTAATGGAAAAATTGTGGGACTTGGAAAAGACATTAATGAGATAAATGAAATTACTAATATAATAAATGAAATTGCGGAGCAAACAAATTTATTAGCACTAAATGCTGCTATCGAAGCATCAAGAGCCGGGGAAGCGGGACGAGGATTTTCTGTGGTAGCAGATGAAATAAGAAAACTTTCACAGCAATCCAAGGAATCATCAGGAAATATTGGTAGATTAATTGGTGAAATATCTAAGAATACAGATGTTATAGTTAAAAATTCTGTTGAAATGGATGATGAGCTTATAAACCAAGTAGATATTATAAGTAGTTCAATAACCTCTTTTAGAGAAATTATACAATCGGTAAACGAGGTAATCCCCAAAATAGAAACTATCAAGAATTCTGCGCAGGATATAGATAAAGATAAAAATAATATTTTGCTTAGAGTTGATGGTGCATCCGCAGTTGCACTTGAGGTTTCGGCATCAGCGGAGGAAATCGCAGCATCATCAGAAGAAATGAATGCTTCTGCGGAGGAAGTAGTGTCCGCTGCCCAAATACTTACGACTATGACGAGTGGAATGATTGAAGAAGTAAACAAGTTTAAAATCTAAAGATTGTTATTTTAGAAAATGCATAATTGACTTTTATATGGAGAACCATTGTCAAATATATGTTGATATTTAAATAGTGATACAATTTTCCTAAAACAAAAAGGAATCCATTATAATAAATGGATTCCTTTTTTTAAAATAAAATATTATGGTTGATTACCGTTAGTATTCGTTTTAGGTTTGTGTGCGGCATCATCTTTTGCCTTTTGTGCGGCAGCATCGATAGCCTTTTGTGCGGCAGCATCTTTTGCTTTTTGCGCGGCAGCATCGATAGCCTTTTGTGCGGCATCAGCTTTTGCCTTTTGTGCGGCAGCATCGATAGCCTTTTGTGCGGCGTCGTCGGTTGCTTTTTTTGCAGCAGCATCGGTTGCCTTTTGTGCGGCATCATCGGTTGTTTTTTTTGCGGCATCAGCTTTTGCTTTTTTTGCAGCAGCGTCAATTGCTTTTAGCTCATCTGCAGTTTTGGTATCGGTTTTAGGTACTACAGGTTTAACTACATTTGTTATTATGCTACCATTTGGGTTCAGCTTAATATAAAGTGTATTCATTAAAACTCCGTTTCTAGTAACTATGGTATCAGGACGAACAAAGTCCTTTTGAACTAAACCTTCGTGTAGGTACTCCATATATTCTTTCCATATTTGCCCTGGCGCATCTTTACCAAACATGTTTTGAGCAGCAGGAGTATCATTTCCTACCCATACGGATGTTGAATAGTACGGTGTATATCCTATAAACCAACAGTCTTTTGATTGATCTGTAGTTCCTGTTTTACCTGCGCTATAAGGATAGTTATTAAGGGATAAACCTATTCCTGTTGAATAACTTTCTGTTAGTACACTTTTTAAAGTATCTGTGGTAAGGTAAGAAGCACCGCTATCATATATTTTAGTTTGCTTATGGTCATTAACAAACAATACCTCATTAGTTACTGTATTGGTTATTTTACGTACGTTAGTCGGCTCTATAAATGTACCATTTCTTGATAGGGTTGAATAAGCTGAAGCCATTTCAACTGGAGTAACACCCAGTGTAAAACCACCTATACCAACTATAGGTCGAGTAGCATCTCCAGAAGTTATATACTTAAACTGCATATTTTTTAGATATTGTAAGGATTTCGCTGGACCAATCTCTTTTACTAATCGAACTGCAATAGTGTTTATAGATATATCAAGCGCATACTTTAAAGATACAGACCCACGGAATTTAAAATCATCATTACTTATTTTATCTATTGGTGCATCTATATATTCGCTTGCTGGAATGTATCCTTTTTCAAAAGCAGGTGTATAGGCTATTAATGGCTTTATAGAAGAACCTGGCTGTCGTCTAGCTAAGAAGGCTCTATTAAACGTGTTGCCAGATTGGTTTCTACCTCCCACTATAGCTACTACCTCACCTGTACTATTGTCAATAGTAACACTTGCAGCTTGTTTTTTATATAAGCCTGTTTCGTAATTTGTTTGCGTATATTGTTCGAGCTTGCTATCAACTACACTTTGTAACTTTTGTTGTTTTGCAGTGTCAATAGATGTGTCTATTCTATATCTTCCACTAAGAAGTTGTTTCTCTTTAGCTGCATATTCCTCATCATACTTAGCAAAATAAGCTTTTCGCTCTTTATCGTTACTAAAAGAGTATTTTGAAACAAAACCATCTTGCTCCATTAGCTTTAAAGTTGCATTGTGAATAGCATATTGTATACTGTAGTCTATAGGTGCTTCTGCCACGTGGGCTTTTACATTTAATTTGATAACCTCTGCCTTAGCTGCAGCATAATCGTTTTGTGAAATTTTACCTAAACTTAACATCTTATCTAAAACTAAGTTCCTCCTACTTGTTGCATTGTCCATGTGTTTAATAGGGTTATAATAGGATGGATTATTAGGAATCGCCGCAAGCATGGCTATCTGAGATATATCTAAGTCCTTGTTAGTCTTTTGAAAGTAAAATTGTGAAGCACTTTCAATACTATAACAACCATTGCCGTAGTTTACGTTGTTTACATAGAACTCTAATATTTGTGCTTTGGTATATTTTTTTTCTAAATTCTGTGCTATAACTGACTCTTCCAATTTCCTCCATAAAGTTACGTCAAATGAGAGAAATACATTTCTTGCAAGTTGTTGAGTTATTGTGGAACCACCTTGAAGTATATCACCCTTAGATTTTATGTATACCCAAATAGATCGTCGAATACCTTTATAATCTATTCCTTCATGTTCATAGAACCTCTCATCCTCTATAGAAGTAACAGCTTGGCCTACAAGTGGATTTAAGTCCGCTTCTTTCGTGTAATAATAAGTATTGGTTTTAAATTCTTTTAATAGTTTACCATTATTATCATAAACTTGTGTTGGTTTTCTGGTATTAAAATCTGTTTCTTTTATGGATTGTGCTATATTGTTACCACTTTGAATAGTTGCTTGTACTTTAGCACCATATTTAATATAACAATAACCTAAAGCCAAAGTGCCTAATAAGAAAACTATTGCAGAAAATATCAATAAAGCTTTAACAATTTTTTTCCACAACTTCTTTTTAACTTTTGGTGATTTTATGACTTCTACGATTTTATTATCATCCATTAATATCTCCTCCTTTTTTTATAGTACAAAAAAAGAAATTGTCCAGGGGTAGGTCTGGACGACCATGTCTTATAAATAGACAATGGGTCGGTGTTTTTTTTGTGCTAAATAATACTTGGTCCCCACAAGCATTATTACATTTTCGGCCTACATTAAATTCTATTATAAGTTTATTAGTGTAGTTTGAACATTAAGAAATCTTATTAGTCTTATAATTTCTTAAAAATATTTTAGTTTATCAATCAAGAATATAATTATCTTACATTTTTGTCGATAAGGCTATAGTATAAGATTTATGACATATAGCTGATAATTATTCCGAAATGTTGGAGTTGAGTGTGAAATAATTTCTTTCTTTCATATTTATCTTTGTATATGCTTTATTACCATAATATATTGTAACATAAAAGTTTAGTATTATATAAGATATTAACAAAAAAAATGGTAAAATAATATAAATCCAAATTATAGTTTTGTAATAATAAGAAAAAAATAATAGTTGCGTGCTTATTCTTGTATAGTATAGGTAAACTAAAATAGTTAAAAAAAACTCAACTAATTTTATAATATGTTGGCATGGAAGTTGCTATCTATATAAATAGGATGAGACTTTAGATTTAATGGCAACTGTAAAAAAGAATAATTATATTATAAAACACATATATTAGGATGAAATGGAATTAGATAGTTGTAAGAAGTTTTAAAAGGATGTATAATGACTATTAGAAGATATATATTATTAAACAAATCGAGAGGGGATGTTTTTATGGGTAAATATGTTTGTTCAATATGCGGTTATGAGTATGATCCAGTAGTGGGAGATCCAGATGGTGGAATAAAACCAGGTACTAAGTTTGAAGATATTCCAGAAGATTGGGTTTGTCCAGTATGTGGAGTTTCAAAATCAGAGTTTGAAAAAGCATAAAAAAATTGTATAGATAATAAAAAATAAATATTAAAGTCAGGGATTCTTAATCTGCTAACGATTAGATTTCCCTGACTTTATTGCATTTTAAAATTATATTAATACTCTTTATATATGTTTTATAAATATTCCTACATCTTCAATATCTCAGACATTGGTCCTTCAATTATAACAGGACTTTTAGATGGCTTTAACCATTTTAAAGTATTTATTACATTAGTTTGTGCGGCTGCAGTGCATCCCGCTGTTCCTCGTCCGGATCCTGACCATACATGAAAAAATATAGCAGAACCTTTTCCAGGTATTCTCTTAGAGGTATTATGATTTATTACAAAACCATAATTATATTGAGGAATATACATTTTCTCGGCGGAGGTCCATCGCCCTTTAGCGGGGCCCTTTTGCCATGTATTGTATAAGCGTGAATTAACATCATCTACCCAAAAATCATTAGTAGTAGATTGCCTATAGTTCACTTCAGTGCCAGGGTTTGAATACCTGCCAAATGCAGTACCTAATGCATAAATTCCTATTGGTGAATGCCCATCACCCTCAACTTTATTATAAGTAAAACCAGCTCGCCCTACATTGCCAGCAAAAGAGGAAACTTGTTTCCATGAACCATTTACATTTTCAAATGTGGTAATGGTTGCGGATACATTACCAAAACCATTAGTAGTAACAACTATAGCCTGCTTAGCATTTCCTTTTCCACTTATCTTATCTATAAGTAATTTAGGCTTTGGTTTTGCAAGAAGAGTTGCCACTTTTGTTGTTTTATTAGAGGTTGCATTATTAGAGCTTGTCTTATTTTTAGAAAGAATTTTTTGTTGGTTAATTACTTGTTCTGATTTTTTTTGTTTTGCTTGCTCTTTAACCTTGGCCAGTTCTTCTGATTTTTTCTCATTATTAGCTTTTGCCTGTGATTCTAATTTCTTCTGAGTTTCGATATTAACTTTCTCTTTAAGTTTCAGTTGACCCTCCAATGCTTGTTGCTTTTTAACAGTGGCCAGTTCTTCCAATCTTTTCGTGCTATCAAGCTTTTGAGTATCCTTATTAACTGCAAGTGGAGTAGAAGTTTGTACTTCACTTGTTGCAAACATAGATGGAAATTTAACATATGTCGAAATTGCAATTACAACAACTAGTACAAACATAAATAATACCATATGTACGTTCTTTAATAATTTCATTTTCATCTCCTTAAAAAAATATAATGGAATTCAATAAATATATAATAAATTTCATATATTAATTGTTATTATATACTATTATAGTATATGTTGTAGAATGCTAAGTCAAATACTGATAAAATATGCTAAAATATATATAAATGCAACATAGAATAGACTCTAGATTATTGAAAGTATGAATATGAATATCAAATGACAATGATATTCATTTGTGATATAGTAAAATTCAATGATGTGCAAGCAAGTGCAATAGATATGTAGAGAAGAATATATATGGAAATAATTTCCTTCTTTACATATCGGTAATAAAATGATATTATAAATATAATTTAATAAATCGTTAATTCTCATCAAGAGAGGTGGAGGGACCGGCCCGATGAAACCTCGGCAACCATCAGATGTTTTGTCTGAATAGGTGCTAATTCCTGCGCTAAGTTCACAGTAGCTTAGCGGAAGATGAGAGAGGTGCCTTTGAATATTTATACCTCTTTCATCATTATATTTTGATGAAAGAGGTTTTTTGTATGAGATTATATTGAAATTATAATTTAATAGTGTCTTATCACGAGAGGTGGAGGGAATGGCCCAATGAAGCTCGACAACCAGTATCATTTATGATATATGGTGTTAAATCCTGTAGCGTTGCTGCAAGATAAGAATAAGTTTGGAAATGGGACCAAGTTTATTCTTGAGTTCTATTTTTTAGGAAAATAAATGATGTTTATAGGAATGTTCCTATGGCAATATTTGCAGTTATAGATGAATTATTAGAACTGAAAAGGAGAAGAGATATCATGATTAAAGTTCAGGGTGTAAGTAAGAGTTTTTCAGAGGTTAAGGTATTAAATGATGTTTCTTTTACAGTGGAAAAAGGTGATATTTATGGAGTTATCGGTCATAGTGGAGCTGGTAAATCTACTTTGCTAAGATGTTTTAATGGACTTGAAACCTACGATGCAGGTACTATTGATATAATGGGCAAAGGGGTAAAGGAACTGAGTTTGAAAGAACTACGCGAGTTTAGAAAAGACGTGGGTATTATATTTCAAAGCTTTAACCTTATTAATAGTAAGAATGTTTTTCAAAACATAGCTTTTCCACTGGAGGTATGGGGAAAAGATAAATATTTTATTAAAAAGAGGGTAGATAGTTTAATAGATTTAGTAGGACTTAATGATAAAGTTATCACTAACGTAAAACAGCTAAGTGGAGGTCAAAAACAAAGAGTTGGAATCGCAAGAGCATTAGCGCTCAATCCTAAAATATTACTATGTGATGAAGCTACCTCTGCATTAGACCCTAAAACTACAAAATCTATATTACAGCTTTTAAGAGATATAAATAACAGATTTGATATAACAATAGTTGTAGTTACCCACCAGATGGAAGTGGTAAAAGAAATTTGCAATAAATTTATTCTTTTAGAAGGTGGTAAAATTAAGAGCCGCGGATTTACTGATGAATTATTTATTAAGCCAACAAAAGAAATGAAAGTACTTATTGGTGAGGAAGAATTATTACCTAGCACGGGATATAACATTAAAATATTTTTTACAAAGGAAATTACTCAGAGCTGCCTGATAACATCCTTAGCCAGGGAACTTGATATTGATTTTTCAATAGTATGGGGACGGCTTGAAAAATTTCGCGATAATGTAATGGGTAGCCTTATAATAAATACAACTGGAGAGAATAAGGAGAAAATAGTAAATTATTTAGATGAAAGATCTATTGGTTGGGAAGTTGACAATGGTTCTTCCTGAATTGATGAATATAAAGAGGATAAAAATTAATAATAAGGAGGAGCATAAATGTTATTTAACGATGTTTTACTACCTGCATTAATAGACACATTATATATGGTAACAGTATCCACAATTTTCACAGTGATTATAGGATTTATTGCAGCCGTTGGGCTTATTATAACTGGACCTATTGGTTTACGTCCAAATGCTATAATTTATAAAAGTTTAAATTTAGTAGTCAATATATTACGGTCCTTTCCGTTTATTATACTAATGATATCTATATTTCCTTTAACAAAGATTATTACTGGGACAACTATAGGTACTAATGCAGCTATAGTTCCACTAACGCTTGGAGCGGCTCCTTTTGCTGCAAGAATAATAGAATCTGCACTATTAGAGGTGGATTATGGTATTATAGAGGCCGCTAAATCTTTTGGTGCAAAAACTCATCAAATTATATTTAACGTTATGTTAAAAGAGGCAATGCCATCTATAGTTCTTGGAATTACTTTAACTATAATAAACATTATAGGGTACTCAGCTATGGCTGGTACAATTGGTGGAGGCGGTCTTGGAGATGTGGCTGTAAAATATGGCTATTATAGATTTCAGTCAGATGTTATGATATATACTGTAATAATATTAATCGTAATTGTACAAATAATTCAAGCATTAGGGAATTTGCTATATAGTAAAATGATAAAATAAATATTCATCTGTTGCTTGTGATATTATTATGCCTTAGGTGAACATTATATTATAAAAATATGACAAAAGGAATTTAAGAGGGGGATTTTAAAATGAAAAAAGTACTAAGTGTGTTATTATCAATAATTGTAATTTTCGCATTAGGTGGTTGTGGTTCAAAAAAAGAGGCAGTTGTAACTGATAAAAAAATTATTACAGTAGGTGCATCACCAGTTCCTCATAAAGAAATATTAAAGGTGGTAAAGCCAATTCTCGCAAAAGAAGGATATACCCTTAAAATAGTAGAATTTACTGACTACGTAACACCAAACACAGCACTTGCAGAAAAACAACTAGATGCTAATTTCTTTCAGCATATACCTTATTTGAAGGAATTTAGTAAAAAAAAGGGTCTAGACCTTGATTATACTGTAAAGGTTCATATTGAACCAATGGCTTTATACTCAACAAAATATAAAAAGCTCAGTGATATAAAAAATGGATCAAGTATTGCTATTCCAAATGATCCAACAAATGGAGCAAGAGCACTTAGAGTACTTGAAAAAGCAGGGTTATTAAAATTGAAAAGTGGAGATCTTATTTCAAAGCTTGATATTACAGAAAATAAAAAGAATTTAAAAATAACTGAATTAGACGCTCCTCAACTTCCAAGAATATTAAAGGATTTGGATGCTGCGGTTATAAATTCCAATTATGCTATGGAAGCTAAATTAAAGCTAACAGATGCACTAGTAGTTGAATCAAAAGATTCTCCTTATGCAAATGTGCTTGCAGTTAGAAAAGAAGATAAAAACAAGCCTTATATACAGGCACTTTCAAAGGCATTAAATTCTCCAGAAGTTAAAAAATTTATTTTGGATAAATATAAAGGTGCTATAATTCCAGCATTCTAAATATGATTTCGGGGCATGAATCAAATAGATATACTATTATATGAAGTAATAGTAAAAAAATATTAAAAACACCTTGCTTTAGGCGTAATAGTTGAAAGTGAGGTGATTTTTTATTCAGTATTAGTAATAAATATAAAATAAATAATGCAGTTTACTTTAAAGAAATATAGTTTTAGAACTAAAGGAAAAATGAAGATATTAAATAAATGCTCAAAGGGAAAGGCGGTTTTATTATGGACATAAAGGAATTTTGTGAAAAGTATTCCATAGACAGGAGAGGTACAAATTCATTGAAGTGGGATATGTTAGATAAGCGTTATGGAGATAAGGATTTAATTCCTATGTGGGTTGCGGATATGGAATTTAAAACCCCAGAAGTAGTAGTTGAAGCAATGAAGCAAAGAATCGAACATGGAGTATTTGGATATGCTTATGTGCCTGATTCTTATTACACTTCTTTTATTAATTGGGAAAAGAATCAGCATAATTACGAAGTAAATAAAAAATGGATGCGTTTTTCAACTGGTGTTGTTTTTGCCTTATATAGCTTTGTTAACGCGTATACAAACCCTGGTGATTCAGTAATTATTATTACTCCAGTGTATTATCCTTTCCATGATGCGGTAATTGATACAGGAAGGAAATTAATTACATCAGAATTAATTAATACTAATGGTGTATATACTATAGATTTTGAGAATTTCGAAAAAAATATTATAGAAAACCATGTTAAATTATTTATCCAGTGTTCACCTCATAATCCGGTTGGAAGAGTTTGGACGCAGGAAGAATTGGATAAAGTTTTGTCTATATGCAAAAAACACAATGTGCTTGTTGCCTCTGATGAGATTCATCAAGATATTATAATTGGACAAAATGTTCAAATACCAGCAGCTATTGTAGGTGGAGGTAAGTATGCAGATAACTTAATAACAGTTACTGCGCCGTCTAAGACTTTTAATCTTGCTGGGTTATTAAGTTGTAATATAATCATATCTAACGAGAAAATAAGGGCAAAATATGATGCTTATTCAAAAACAACTAACCAAGCGGCAGTGAATATTATAGGACTAACTGCGGCAGAAGCTGCATATAATCATGGAAAAGAGTGGGTAGATTCCCTGCTGAAGGTGATAAGGCATAATTATAACCATGTTAAAGAAAGACTAAGTGAAGAAACGCCAAAACTAATTATTACACCACTCGAAGGAACTTATCTTGTTTGGATAGATTTAAGGGGGTATATAGACCCTAATGAAACAAAATCATTTATACAGGATAAATGCAGACTTGCCGTTGACTTTGGTGAGTGGTTTAGTAAAGATTGCAAAGGTTTTGTTAGACTAAATATGGCTACCCATCCAAAGTTCGTTGAAATGGCTGTGGATAACATTATAAAGAATATTAACTCTTTATAAGAATAATTGAGGGAAAGTGAGGAATATAATTATGATTAAAATACCAGATAGAATTGAATTAGCAAACCTTCCTACTAAAATCGAAAAGCTTGATAGGTTATCAAAACAACTTTGTGGACCTAATATTTATATAAAAAGAGATGATTATACTGGAACTGAGATTTCAGGAAATAAAATAAGAAAGCTGGAATTTTCAATAAAGGAAGCATTAGATTTGGGATGTGATTATTTAATAACCTGCGGAGGTATTCAATCAAATCATGCAAGGGCTACAGTGGCGGCAGCGGTTAAAATGGGGATGAGATCAGGACTTGTTTTGAGAGGTAAGGAAGAAACCGAGATAGATGGCAATTTGTTTATAAACAAACTTTTGGGTGCCGATATAAGATTTATTACACCTGAGGACTATAGTAATAGACGAATGGAAATAATGGAAGAGCTAAAAAAGGAAATGGAAGGTAAGGGATTTATTCCATATATTATACCTGAGGGAGCTTCAAATGGAATAGGGAGCTTTGGATATTTTAAAGCAATGGAGGAGATAATGACTCAGGAAAAAGAGATGGGTATTCAATTTGATGGAATTTTTATAGCAGTAGGGTCAGGAGGGACACACGCAGGATTACTACTTGGGAGTAAAATATTGAAAAGCCGTGCACAAATATACGGAATTAATGTATGTGATGACGAGAAATATTTTAAAAATACAATTAATGAAATACTTATAGAAAGTAATAAATATTTGGATATAGATATTCAGTTTGATAAGAGTGAAATAAATATAATAGATGGGTATGTTGGCCTAGGATATGCACTAAGTACACCAGTGGAGCTTGAGTTTATAAATGAACTTGCAAAACTAGAGGGAGTTATACTTGATCCTGTGTATACCGGTAAGGGGATGTATGGACTTACGCAGGAAATCAAAAAAGGAAGATTTAATGAATTTAAAAACATACTATTTATTCATACAGGTGGCTTATTCGGATTGTTTCCACAAAAGGATTTATTTAATTTCAAATAGAATAAATAAGGTCCAATTTGATAATATTAAATACTATCTGGGGTAATTAGTTCCAAAATAATAAGATTTAAAAGAGGAAAACGTTGATATATAGAGAATACTTTAAGGTAGGTAATTATTTTCTCTCAGGAGAAAAACAAGGAGGTATTTTATGAAAACATTAAAAGGTACAAAAACAGCTGAAAATCTTTTGAAATCATTTGCGGGTGAATCGCAAGCTAGAAATAGATATACATTTTATTCATCTGTAGCAAAAAAAGAGGGTTTTATACAAATATCGAATATATTCATAGAAACTGCGAACAATGAGAAAGAACATGCTGAAAGATTCTTTAAATTTGCAAATAAAGATTTATGTGGAGAAGTGGTAGAAATTACAGCAACATTTCCTGTAACTCTTGCAGATACTAAGACAAATTTATTAGCAGCTGCAAAGGGTGAAAATGAGGAGTGGTCAGATCTTTACCCAGCATTCGCTGAAGTTGCTGACAAAGAAGGATTCCCAGATATAGCTTTTCTTTATAGAAAAATTGCTGAAGTTGAGAAACATCATGAAGAAAGATATAGACAACTATTAAGTAACATAGAAAATAATAAAGTATTTGATAAGGATGAAGTAGTTACTTGGAAATGTGGTAATTGTGGTTATATTTTTGAAGGAAAAAGTGCTCCAAAATTATGTCCAGCTTGCGCACATCCACAAGGATATTTTGAAATATTATCTGAAAAATTCTAAGAACTTTAAATATTGTAACAGAATAAATATCTAAAAAATCAACTCTCATTTTAACGACAGTTCAGAAGGAAAGTCGTCAATGCATCTTCTGCAAAGCTGTTACAGCGACCCAGGAGATGATTTGATTTAGTTAATTTGAGGGTTGATTTTTTTTATTATCTAAAAGTCACAAGCATTATAAGCTTTTTTTAAAGATCCTTAGTCTATAAGCATTAAGTGCTGTATCGTATAGTTTATTCATTAATTTATAGTTAGCATATGCACCAACAACCATGCCAATTCCTGGAACAAGCTGTAACATTTTTGCCAAATCTATATAATCCCTATATTCTTGTTGAAAAGTTCGCCAGTCAAAGGAACCTATATCTGTGGGAAGATCCCTCACGTAATTATCCCAGTCTGATATTTGCGTATAAATCTCAAGTCTTCTTTTGTCACTAGAAAAAGCTAACTGAAAAACATATAAGATATATAATCTTTCTTTATAATTACGAACATCAAAACCATAAATGCTAGCTATTTCATATAAAAATTTCATCTTTAAACTTAGAAGGATAGGGAAATCTGCAAGTCCAACTATAAGTCCAGAAGCGCCAGTACCAGCGCCACTTACAGTTGCAGCTTTTCCATAAAAATCAATACTCTTTTTTGCTAAATACTCGCGCTCCTCAAGGGAAGTATTAGTTAGTGGGGGTTTCGATGTATATTCAGAACCGGTGAGTACAAGTTTTGCCATATTTTCAATTGATGCATTTATAATATCCTGAACTTTACCTGGAATTAAGTTATTCATTTTGTTTTGTAATCCTTTAGCCATGTCACTTGAAAAGGAAGGTTTCTTTTTCATGTTCCCTTGCCATATAAACATTTCTTTTAATGCATTCTCTTCATAATCATTCATATTTTTCTCCTTTTTAGGTGCCACCCACATGCCACTTGCCATGTGGGTGGCACCTATTTTTGCAAATTTTTAATATATTCTACCATTATAGTTTGATTCTTCACTAATATTCTTTGATCTTCAATTAATGAATCCATTTTCTTATGTAAATCTTGAATAATTAATTCCGATTTAAGATTTATCTTATAATCATTTTTTGATTTTATTCTATCTTTATCTTCTTGCCTATTTTGACTCATCATTATTACAGGTGCTTGTATAGCAGCGGTGCAAGATAGAACTAGATTAAGAAGTATAAAAGGAAATGGGTCAAATAATTTTCTAAAGACGCTATTTACCACTATCCATATTGCTATAACTGCCAAGGCAACTATTATAAAACTCCAACTACCTACTGACTCCGCTATTTTATCAGCCATCTTATTTCCGAAAGTGAGAGTCTGTTTATGATCGATCGTACTATCTGAGGATATTCTATTATCTATTAATTCATGTAATAAATCTTCTTCGATATCATTAAAAATCTCTCCTTGATCTATTATTTCATTTACAACTTTTTCAATATCCAATTTTTCATTTTCCATAGTATTATCCTCCCCATATATACTTAATATGTATATATAATCTAAACTGAAAAATATAATTTTTTATAACTATATGCAATTATTATACTATAGTTCTCCCATTTCTCATATGAATGGATCTGTTTTATTTAGATTTAACGACATTTTAGAAGGAAAGTCTCCCACTTCTAATTATAGAAAAATTACTTATACGATTTACTGCCTTGTAATATTATACCACTAAATATTTTATGAACATTATAGAAAGCATTAACACGGATTATATATGAACACAGTCACAATTAGGTATACGCAATTGTGACTGTATTTATATATAGTTTATAATAGTAGATTCTATAAGTTTATAAAAGTAGTAGATAATGGTATAATATTAGGAATGATAAGTCGCAAATGTAGATTATGATAAACTATAATACTAATTAGATATTGGTTTTAATATATTAAGTGAATGGAACATATCTTATAGACTTGTTAAGTTGGATTATATTTGTTAGAATAGAATTGTTAACATAATTCAATTATTGACCCAGTGGGACAATAGATGCCCATTAATTATATTGCGTATAAATAACCATCTACATAAGGAAGGAGATAATATTATGATTTATTCAACAGAAGTTTCAGAAATGATTTGTGTTGCAAAAGGACCTAATCATGGTTCGGCACCAATTCCTGAAGAAGGAAAATGGGTACAAAGTAAAGAAATTAAAGATATCTCAGGTTTGACACACGGAATTGGCTGGTGTGCTCCGCAGCAAGGTGCTTGCAAGCTTACATTAAATGTAAAAGAAGGAATAATACAAGAAGCATTAGTTGAGGTAATAGGATGCTCTGGTAGTACTCATTCAGCAGCAATGGCATCAGAAATACTTCCAGGAAAAACTATTTTGGAAGCATTAAACACAGACTTAGTTTGCGATGCAATAAATACAGCAATGAGGGAGTTATTCCTTCAAATAGTTTACGGAAGAACTCAAACTGCATTCTCAGAAGGTGGACTACCTATCGGCGCTGGACTTGAAGATTTAGGAAAGGGCCTTAGAAGTCAAGTTGGAACAATGTATGGAACGCTCGCTAAGGGTCCAAGATATTTAGAAATGGCCGAGGGTTATGTAACTAATATAGCACTTGATGAAAATAGCGAAATAATAGGTTATAAATTTGTTCAACTAGGAAAAATGATGGAAATGATTAAAAAAGGTATGGATGCTAATGAGGCTATGGAAAAAGCTACTGGAAGTTACGGTAGATTTGATGAAGCTGCAAAAATAATTGACCCAAGACAACAATAATAATATAAAAAGGAGGAATAATTAAATGGCTTTATTTGAAAGTTACGAGAGAAGAATAGATCAAATATTACCTGTATTAAGTAAGCACGGAATAAATTCACTAGAAGAAGCAAGAAAAATTTGTGAAGACAAAGGTATTGATACTTTTGAAATAGTAAAAGGAATTCAACCTATAGCATTTGAAAATGCTTGCTGGGCATATGCAGTAGGCGCAGCTATTGCAATAAAAAATGGATGCACAAAAGCTGCAGATGCAGCAGTGTATATAGGCGAAGGACTTCAATCGTTTTGTATACCGGGTTCTGTAGCGGACGATCGAAAAGTTGGAATTGGACATGGTAATTTAGCAGCTATGCTACTTCGCGAAGAAACTAAATGTTTTGCATTTTTAGCCGGACATGAATCATTTGCAGCAGCTGAAGGCGCAATTGGACTTGCAAGAGCTGCAAATAAAGTAAGGGAAGTTCCTTTAAAAGTAATACTTAATGGTCTTGGAAAAGATGCTGCTTATATTATTTCAAGGATTAATGGATTTACTTATGTTCAAACTAAATTTGATTACTATACTAGTAAATTAACAGTAGTTAAAGAAACAGCTTATTCAACAGGAGAAAAAGCTAAAGTAAGATGTTACGGAGCAGATGATGTACGTGAGGGAGTTTCAATAATGCATTCTGAGGGAGTAGATGTTTCAATAACAGGAAACTCTACAAATCCAACAAGATTCCAACATCCTGTTGCTGGTACTTATAAGAAAGAATGTTACGCACAAGGTAAAAAATACTTCTCAGTAGCATCAGGTGGTGGTACAGGAAGAACTTTACACCCAGATAATATGGGAGCCGGGCCTGCATCATACGGAATGACAGATACTATGGGAAGAATGCATTCAGATGCACAATTCGCAGGGTCTTCATCAGTTCCAGCTCATGTTGAAATGATGGGACTTATCGGTATGGGAAACAATCCTATGGTTGGTGCGTCAGTTGCAGTTGCGGTTGCAGTAGAAGAGGCAATGAGTAAATAAAGACTCATTTTGTAACATAATAATAAAGTTCGGTAAAATAGATGACGGACAGGCTATGTACTTAGCCATTAATTTTTGAATATCCAATGACTCCTGCAAAACCACGGTAACCCGATATTTTGTAGGAGTTTTTTATAAATTAATGTAGAAAAAATTGAAATATATATCACTTATAATAATTTTATTAAAGTATAATATGGGGGAGCGGAAGTAATGCGTAAGAGAGGGGCTATGAAAAGAAATGAAATTTTAATTATTAAACATGCCAATAACAGTACAATTATTGGCATATCTTTTTTAAAGTGGGTGTTTATCGGTATAATTGTTGGTAGTTTAACTGGGTCAGTAATAGGTTTATTTTTAAAAAGTCTGGAAAGTGCAATCAATTTACGAATGAGCAATCCATGGTTGTTATTCCTACTACCATTTGGAGGTGCATTTGTTAGTTTATTATATTCAAAGTATGGGAAAAACTCTTCTAAAGGAAATAATTTAATTATAGATAAAATCAATCAAAGTAGTGGCGATATACCATTACGTATGGCAGTTCTAGTTTTTTTAGGTACTATTATAACACATTTATTTGGGGGTTCAGCTGGAAGAGAGGGTACTGGGGTACAAATAGGTTCAAGTATAGCAGAACGTATTGGGCATACATTTAAAATGGACAAAATAGATACAAAGCTTATTCTAATGTGTGGTATTAGCAGTGGGTTTGGATCAGTTTTTGGTACACCACTAGCAGGTACAATATTCGGATTAGAAGTAGCAGCACTTGGAACCATGAGTTACGAAGGACTAATCCCATGTTTTACAGCAGCTTTTGTTGGAAATTTTATAACAGAAAAATTTGGTGTTAATCATATACATTACAAGGTATTAGATATCCCAGCTTTAACGACATCTACAGTTTTTAAAATTGTTGTTGCAGCTATTCTATTTGGATTTGTAAGTAAATTATTTAGTGAATTAACTCACAAATTGAAAGAAGTCTTTTCTAAAGGATTTAAAAACACAGCTATGAAGAGCATGGTAGGCGGATTTATAATAATTGCTCTCACATACATTATAGGAACAAGAGATTATTTAGGTCTTAGCCTTCCTTTAATTACAGATTCGTTCACTAAACAAGTGAGCCCTTTTGCCACCTTATGTAAAATCATATTTACATCACTTACTTTGGGTACTGGATTTCAAGGGGGTGAAGTTACTCCGTTATTTGTAATTGGGTCTACCTTCGGCAATACTTTATCAGGAATACTTCACATATCACCATCATTTCTAGCCGCGCTTGGACTTATTGGGGTATTCGCTGGTGCAACAAACACTCCAATTACCTCCTTTATTTTAGGTATTGAAATGTTTGGTTCTCAAGGTAGCGAATATATGTTTATGACCTGCGCAGTTAGTTATCTATTTTCTGGTCATTCAGGAATTTATATTTCTCAAAAGATTAGTGCAAGTAAGAGTAAATTAATCCATGTTCCTAAAGATGCTACTCTTTCTTATTTTAGAGATAAAACTAATGATAAAATCTTAAAATAGAAGGATATTACTTTAACGACATTTCAGAAGGGAAGTCTCCTACTTCTATAAGTGGGAGTTCCATACTAGAACAAAGAGAAAACTTCAGTGAGAGTATAAATCTCCTTCTGAAGTCGTTAACCGCAGCTCCGCAGGAGATGATTTAACTAAATTCTATCGATGATGTTTTGCACAGGAGATGATTTAATATTAATTGCTGTAGCAATTATGGTTACAGCAATTGAGGATAAAATATGTAATAAGTGTTTTTTTTTCTAGAAAAATGTTAATAATTATAAATGATACATTTTATATTGAAATATATCAATTCAAATGATAATGTGAGTTGATTATATATAATTAATTATATATAATAGAGTGAATGAGGTAAAAATATGTAATATTATACAAGGAGGAAGAAGAATGAATATAGATGTAAACACACCACTTGATGAATTGTTAGAGAATTGGGCTATGTATTCACAAAAACTTATCTACACTATGTTAACTGAAAAAGCAGAACTTGATGAATTTAATAAGGTAAAATTAGTTTTAAAAACAAAAGGAATTATTAATCTAGAAATACATAATGTTTATGAAAAAGAATATATTTTGCATTATACTAAGCAAGGTGGCTTATTTAAAAAACAAATTATTTTTATTAACTAAGTAACTAACAAAAAATAACATATTTCAAGCAAAATATTTACTCCTAAAAATGATGGTCTAAGGATGAGAAATTATTTCTCATCCTTTTTTATGTTATAAATGAATATAATCAAATATAGTATGGTATACTTATGTTTAATTAGTATAAAAATAGGTATGTGTAATGTATTTATTAGGGAATTATAAAGAGTTCATACTGTGAGTAGGTTAAAGAGCGAGCTCATGTATATTTTAAATATAGTAGTATTATAATAAAAAATTATTAATTTAACCCTTCATGGGATAGAATAAATATAAAATATATAGTGAAAAAAAGAAAGTGATGTTTATATAACAAAGCAGCACTTTGAAATATAAGGTTATTAAAAAATACTGAGGAGAGGAGAGAAAATGGCTAAAAGATGAAAGCATTGAAAAGGTTGAAAGGCAAACGAGAATAGGATAAGTAGGGTAGCAAATCGGATATCGCAAAGACAAACTATTCTCTCTCAAAAACAATCACGTAGAATGAAATGTGAAATTAATGTAATAAAAATATAAAAGAAAAGGTAGGTGAAAATCCTGATTTATGGTTAGTTAATAGGAAGAAGAGACTAGGAAATAGTAAGTTAATATAAATTTTATATAGCTATACTGTTAATGTAACAGAACTGTTAGTATTAGCAGAACTAACCTAGAAGTTAAACCTTGTGATAAAACCATTATGTTTAGTCGACAGAACGAAAATATTGGATAATTATATTGCCAATTATTTAGAAATCAGGAAAATATTGAATAATAATTATAAAAGTAAAGGTAAAAATAAAATTAGAGTTATTCCAATAGGTGGACTTGGTGAAATTGGAAAAAACATTACTGCAATAGAATATAAAGATGAAACCATTGTTATAGATTGCGGGATTTCCTTTCCAGAAGTAGATATGTATGGAGTGGATTTAGTTATTCCTGATATAACTTATCTAATAGAGAATAAAGACAGGATAAAGGGGATTTTTCTAACACATGGACACGAAGATCATATAGGGGCATTACCTTATGTTTTAAAACAGATAAATATTCCAGTGTACGGAACACGTTTAACCCTGGGACTAGTGGAAAATAAGTTACAAGAACATGGGATACTAGCAGATTGTACCTTGAATGTAGTAAAAGCTGGGGACATTGTAAAGCTAGAGAAAATCAGTGTAGAGTTTATAAGAGTTAGTCATAGCATAGCAGATGCTTGCTCACTTTGTATTCACACTCCTATTGGAAGAATTATACACACAGGAGATTTTAAAATAGATTATACTCCAATTGATGGAGAGGTTATTGATTTAGAACGATTCGCAAGATTAGGTGGCCAAGGAGTATTATTACTAATGGCTGATAGTACTAACGTAGAACGCCCTGGATTCACTATATCTGAGAAAATAATTGGAGAAACATTAAAACATCTATTTCACGAGGCAAAAGGTAGAATAATTGTAGCTACATTTGCCTCAAACATCCATAGAATACAACAAATTGCTAACGCTGCAGTTCAGAATGGAAGAAAAATAGCTTTCAGTGGAAGAAGCATGGAGAGAATTTCTGAGGTAGCTATAAATCTTGGATATTTGCATATACCAACAGAAGAGATAATTACTGTAGCAGAACTTCATAATTATCCAGATGATAAGGTAACAATAGTAACTACTGGTAGCCAAGGTGAGCCATTAGCTGCATTAACTAGAATGGCAGCATCAACTCATAGAAGTATTCAAATACAAAAGGGTGATTTGGTTATATTATCCGCTTCTCCAATTCCAGGAAATGAGAAATTTATATATAAAGTTATAAATGAACTATTTAAAAAAGGTGCTAATGTAATTTATAATACTACGGAAGAAATTCATGTTTCTGGGCATGCGTGTCAAGAAGAATTAAAACTAATGCATACCTTAGTTCGTCCTAAATATTTTATGCCAGTTCATGGTGAATACAGACATTTAAAACAACATGCGTTGCTTGCAGAAAAATTAGGAATGGATCAGTCAAACATCTTTATTGCAGAAACTGGACAGATATTAGAGGTGTCCGCAAGTGAATGTAGAATAGGTGGAAGAGTGCAAACAGGAGCTATAATGGTAGATGGACTTGGCGTAGGTGATGTTGGAAATATTGTGCTTCGCGATAGAAAGCACCTAGCTGAAGAAGGTATTTTAACTGTTGTAGTAACTATAGAAAGAGAAAGTTACAGTATATTAGCAGGGCCTGATATAATAACCAGGGGATTTGTATATATGAAAGAATCCAATGAACTTATTAATGAGGCTAGGGACATTGTGAGAAAAGAGTTAGAACAGTGTTTAGATAATAAAATTAAAGAGTGGGCAGTAATAAAATCTAGTATCAGAAATGCATTGGGTCAGTTTTTATATATAAAAACTAAGAGAAGGCCTATAATTATACCAATAATAATGGAAATATAATAAAAACGAAGTCGTTATATTGCAGCTTCGAAGAAAATGAGTAGCTACGCAGGAGATGATTTAAGTAGATGAAAAAGTATGTATTTTTACAATGCATACTTTTTTTTGTATGGGATTAGTGCAGAAGGCTATAATTAAGATATTGACAGGATCCAAATATATGAGTATATTGTAAGAGTAAATGCAAATGGTTTGCAACAATTACTGAGGAGTGAAAAAATATTGAAAAAAATTATTAGTGTCATTTTTTTAACATGTATTATAGGTACATTAGTTGGATGCTCAAAATCTACAATTGCATCAGAAGAAACTTTAAACAATAAACAAAATGATCAGTCAAAACTACGAGTGGTAGTATCTTTTAATCCACTAAAGGAGTTTGCGACGGCAGTGGGGAAAGATAAAATTGAAGTAACAACAGTTGTGCCAGAAGGCACGGAACCACATGATTTTGAACCAAAAATAAAGGACATGAAAAACATAAGTAATGCAAGTTTGTTTGTCTATTCTGGATTTGGAATGGAGACTTGGGTAGATAAAACTTTAACTGCTATAGATAATAAAAATTTGCCTGTAGTTGATTCATCTAAGGGTATAAATCCAATAAAAAACCAAGGGGATGAAATTAAGGAACACGGCCAATCTGATCCACATATATGGCTTAGTTTAAGAGACGCAAAAATTCAAACTAAAAACATAAAAGATGCATTGGTTAAGGCTGATAAAAAAAATAAAAGTTTTTATGAGAAGAATTACCAAGAGTATGCAAAGGAACTTGATAAGCTTTATAGTGAATACAAAGGAAAATTTGAAGGGGTACCTAATAAGAATTTTGTAACAGGTCATGCTGCCTTTGCGTATTTGTGCAGAGATTTTGGATTAAAACAAAATAGTGTAGAAAGTGTATTTGCAGGAGGAGAGCCTACCCCTCAAAAACTAAAACAATTAGTAGATTTATCAAAAAAAAATAAAATTAAAGTTATTTTCATGGAAGAACTTGCAAGTCCAAGAGTCTCTGAAACCCTCGCATCATCTGTAGGAGCTAAGGTCCAGAAAATATATACTATAGAAAGCAGTGAGGGAAATAAGACGTATATAGAGAGCATGAAAGAAAATCTATCTAATATTTACAATAGTTTGAAATGAAAAATTAAAATAGAAGATAAATTACAATAAACCCACATTTAATTTAAAGGTGGGTTTATTGTAATATCCAAAAATCGCTATATTAATGTAAAATTCACTTATATTAACATTAATAACAGGAATATCTTTTATTTAAAATAGAGGATTGTATAAGTGTGTAAATATAGGTATAATATATATAATACCTATTAATTGCATTTCTATAGGAGGATAAGTATGGATATTTTTTTAGCTAGGCAACCGATTCTTGATAGATTTTATAATCTAGTTGGATATGAATTATTATTTAGAAATAGTGATAAAAACATATATCAAAATCAAGATGGGGATAAGGCAACTATTGAAGTTATAAAAAATAGTTTCATAAATATAGGAATTGAGAAAGTAACAGGAGGTAAAAAAGCCTTTATTAACTTTACTGAAAATATATTAAAATCAGATATTTTTACGGTTTTGTCACCCGAATTAGTGATAATTGAGATATTAGAGGATGTAGAACCAACTGATGAAATATTAGAATTATGTAGAAAATTAAAAGGGTTAGGGTATACTATAGCCTTAGATGATTTTGTATATTCTAACAAATATATAGATATTATAAAGCTTGCGGATATTATTAAAGTTGACTTTAGAATAACTAAAGGATATGAGCGAAAAAAAGTAATTGAGCAGGTTAACTCTAAAAATATTAAATTTCTTGCGGAAAAAGTTGAGACTGTTGAAGAGTTTAATGAAGCAGTTTCATTTGGATATTCATATTTTCAAGGGTATTATCTTAGTAAACCCTTAATAATTTCAGGCAAAAGGATTTCAGAAAACAAACAAATCCATATTCAATTACTACAAGAAATTAATAATGGTGATTTTACTATAGATAGCATAGAAAATTTAATAAAAAGGGACTTATCATTGTCTTTTAAATTATTAAAACTTATAAACTCAGCAGATTATGGGTTTATAAACGAAATTAAGTCAATAAAACAAGCGCTTGCTTTGATAGGAGAAAAGGAAGTAAAAAAATGGTTATACCTAATAGTATTCAAAACTATAGGGGATGATAAGCCAAATATTATCTTAATAAATTCATTAACAAGGGCAAAGTTTGCAGAATTAATTGCGGCTAGAACTGGAAAAAAAATTAATTGTTTTAATGCTTATTTAATTGGAATGTTATCTATGATAGATTTGCTTTTAGATAAATCGCTAGATGAAATACTTCAGGAGTTGTTAATACCAATGGAAGTGAAAAATACCTTAAATGGGATTAACAACAATGATTATAGTAAATTACTTAATTTAATTATAGTATATGAAAAGGGACAATGGAGTGAGGTTTCAAAGATTTCAAAAGAACTTAACTTAGACGAAAAACATTTACCTGATGCATACTATGAAGCTCTTTTATATGCAAATACATAGACAATTATAATTACAATACGGAGGATAAAAATTTATATTTAGTAAAAAGAAGAGGGAGAAATAAAACGGTTATTAATTTATAGAAATAAAAAAACATATAAAAATAAAGTAACATAGACTTTATTTTTATATGTTACTTTGTTTTTTAAAGTTTCTTTTCTAATTAAACAGCTTTATTTAAGATATTATAAGTGTATATATTTATTATTTTTCTCCGAATTTACTTTCTACAAGGACAAGTAGTGCATCCATTGCTTCTTTTTCATCTATTCCTTCTGTGATAATTTTAATTTCTTCATCTTTTTTTAGACCTAAGCTCATTATGTTTATTATTGACTTTGCGTTTGCAGTTCCGTTTTCATGTACAATACTAACAGTAGACTTAAACTTACTTGCAGTTTTTACGAAAATAGATGCTGGCCTTGCATGTAATCCTTGTTCATTTAATATTTTAACCATTTTTTCCATTAATACATCCTCCTAAAATTTATCTACTAATTTATTATTAATAATTTCCTGATATTCTAAATCATATTGAAAATTTCTGCTTTCATTAGAACTGATTGTTGAAGTTGTAGTAACTTAACCAACATGGTATAAATTGTGAATATTTTTGTTAGGCTCTAAATTAGCAGTACACTATTATTATAACATATATGTCTCTTTTTTATTATAATTTTAATTTGAATTCTTTTATGCATTTTTTAATTCCATCTGCTGAACGAGAAAACTCAAAACCATAATTTTTAATTTTATCAGTACATAACCTTATATCCCTTGTATGGTCTTTATATTTTTTTAAATCCTTTTCCAATAACTCATCTATTCTATGTTCAAGGCCAACTTCTTTTATAATTAAAGAGCATATATCATAACGGCTTAAATCGTTATTACTTCCAATATGATAGGTACCATAAGGAATTTCAAATATTTTTGGAAATTGGTCGATAACCTCATGGACATAGGTTAGGCCTCTATATTCATTTGGAGTAACCAATGCTTTTTTGCCTTTTAGAATATCACTTAAGGTACCCCAGAGTATATTAGGGGACATACCACAATTTCGTTCAGGGGCGCCAAAGAGCCAAGTAAATCTTAAAATCCAAAGCTCATCTAGTATTTCTTTTAGTAATCCTTCAGCTTGAAGTTTATTTTTACCATAGACTGTATCGGGACAAGGAGTAACATCTTCTGCGTAGGGTCCACCGGTAGTATTACCATTAAAAACTTGCTCAGAACTCAGAAATATCATTTTTGCATTGACTTTCGTGCAAGCTTTTGCAACGTTTATTGCACCAGTTACATTAATTTTATATGCGAATTCTGGATTTTTGTCACAAAATTCAGTACTAGCTTTGGCAGCTGCATGAATAACATAGTCTGGGTTAAAGTTTTCGATAGTTTCAGTAACCTCTGCTTCATCAGTAATATCAAGCATGGATGAACTTGCTGCGAGAATTTCATAAGTATTTTTATATCTCTGAGCAAATCTTGTGCAAAAGAATCCATTTCCACCTGTTAATAATATTTTTTCCATTTTAACACCTCATCTTAATTTTTATAAAACCAAAACCATGAGCTTCAAATTACTAACATTATTACTTGTTTTTTCGGTTAGTTTATTTGTTAACTATTTATTGTTTATTATTATTGTTTATTGTTTGCTCCTATTGTATAATTAAAATAAGAAAATTTCAATACATAATTATAAACTTAATTAAGTATTTATTCATAAAATGGTTGGAAAATGAGCTATAGTAGGGAAGAGTATGAGTGGTAGGTACGATGATTTCCTTAGGCGCAGAACAAATAACAGAACATAATTTAATTGTAGAGGTTTTAACAGAATTTTTACAAAAATAAAGGGAGTAATGCATGTATAAATTATTGGTGTTAGATATGGATGGAACACTGCTTTCAGACAATAAGACTATTTCTAAAGAAAATATTTTAGCAATTAAAAAAGCAAAGCAGCTAGGAGTTAAAGTTGTAATTGCCTCAGGTCGTACAATACAAGGTATAGAGAACTATTTAGAAGAATTAGATTTAATAAGTGAAGATAATTATTCTGTAGTATGTAGTGGGTCAATAGTTATAAATAATACAAAAGAAAAAATAATTCAATGTGATCCAATTAGTTATGAAGAGTTTAAATATGTATTTAATTTAGTGAAACAACTTGATATAACTTTAAATATGTATTCTGATGAAAGTATTTTAATACATTCGAACAACTATTTTAGTAAAATCGATTCTATTGCAAACAACATACCATTGCAAATGAGTGATTTTAATTCCCTTAAGGAAGATACTCTAATAACAAAAATAATGCTAATAAATGAGGACTTAAGTATGGTAGGAGATATACAAGCATTGTTTCCAAGCATTATAGTTAAAGATATTGATATTATTGCTAAAAAGGGCTATAACAAAGAGTTATTTAAAGATATCTCCAAGCTACCAAAGGAATTTTTAGAAAAATTTACTGTTTCGAAAGTAGCACCTTTTATTGTGGAAGTTATGAAGAAAAATTCCAGTAAAAGATCGGGCATAGAAAAGCTTGCGGAGGAGCTCAAAATAAAGGCGCACGAAGTTATTTGTATAGGCGATTCAGGAAATGATAAACAAATGATTGAGTATGCAGGACTTGGGGTGGCAATGGGAAATGCATTTCCAGAAATTAAAGAAATTGCTGATTATGTCACTTATTCAAATGAGGAAAATGGTGTTGCTCATGTAATAGACAAGTTTATATTAAATAGGTAAGGTGGAGATGTTTTGTTTGCAGAAGAAAGAGTAGAAGAAATTATTAAGTTATTAAATGAAAAGCAGAAGGTAGTTGTAAAGGAACTAAGTAAAAGGTTCGTTGTAACAGAGGATTGTATAAGAAAAGATCTAAAAACATTAGAAAAACAAGGGATTATTAAAAGAACTTATGGAGGCGGGGTATTAAATAGGCAGTTCGCTCCGCATAATGATATTTTAATTAGAAAGACTATTAACATAGAGGGTAAAATAAAAGTTGCGGAAAAAGCTTTTGAACTTATAAAGTCAAGAGAAACAATTTTTTTAGATATTTCATCCACAAATATACTAATTGCAGAGAAAATTGCAAAAGGAAATAAAAAACTCATAGTTATAACTAATATGATTGATATTATTAGAACATTTTCTCAGTGTGATCATGTAGACGTAATAGGGACTGGTGGAGCGTTTAATAAAGAAGTAAATGGATTTGTAGGATCATCAGCCATAGAGAGTATATCAAAGCATAAGGTAAACAGAGCCTTTATAGGAAGCTGTGGAGTCAATATGTTTGATAAAAGTGTTACAACTTATGATGTGGAAGATGGAAATACAAAAAAAGCCATTATTAGTTCAGGAAAAAAAGTATATCTAGTAATGGAAAATAAAAAATTTTATTATGATGCAACCTATAAGTTTGCTGATATTTATGATATAGATGCGATTATTGTAGATGAAAAGCCTGATGAGAAAATATGTAGGGAACTAGAGAAAGTTAACGTAGAACTAATCTAAAATTAGAGGATGATTTAACGACATTTCAGAAGTCGCTAATACTGCAGCGACCCAGGAGATGATTTAATACGAAAAGTGAGGATGATAACATGAAAAAAATAAATTTTGCAATGATTGGATATGGTGGTATAGCAAAAACTCACTCATTAGCGGTTTATGATGCTAATTTAAGGTTTTCACTTCCTTATGAGTTGAATCTAAAATATATTGTAACTAGAAAGCCTATGAATATTCCTATTAGCGGCGTTATAAATGTTACGGATATTGAAGAAGTACTTAAAGACGAAGAAATTCATTTTATAGATGTATGTACCCCAAATAATGCACATTTTGATCTTGTTAAAAAAGCAGTCCAGCAGGGTAAAGCAATTTATTGTGAAAAACCATTAGCTGCGAATACAGAAGATGCTATAGAAATGGGGAGGCTTGTTAAGGAAAATGACATAATAAATTCCGTGGCTTTAGTGTATAGATTTATGCCAGCGCTTTCTCTATTGAAAAGAGAGCTTGAAAAAGAAACAATAGGAAAAATTATAGATTTTAAGGTAAGAACTTATCATGATAGTTATTTAAATGAAAAGAAAAAGGACACATGGAGAACTGGGAAAAGTTCTGGCGGAGGAGCACTACTGGATTTGGGTGTTCATTTAATTGACATGATACAATTTACCATGGGAGATATTGAAGAAGTAGAGGCAAGGACTAGAATTTACTTTAAGGAAAGGTCAGAAGTTGATGAAATTGCAAACTGTGATTTCACATTAAAAGGTGGAATACTTGGAAGCCTCGAGGTCTCAAGAGTATTTACGCAAAGAGAACAAACAGATGATTACGTAGTTTATGGAAGTCATGGTAGCATAAAAATTAACTTTAACAATCCTTATGAAATTGAAATATATAATTACGAAAGTAATTCCACAGAAATAAAAAATGTGGCATCAGGGGATAATTTATTAAAGTATTACGCTGATAAAAGAAACTCTTTGGGGTTTTTTCAAAATTGTCATACAGCATCACTTATAAATTTTGCTAATAAAATTTATAATAATTGCAATGACGGCATTGATGCTAATTTTGAGGATGCATTAAAATGTCAGAGAGTAATAGATAAGGTGTATGGAAGATAAGTATGAAGTTTGCCATTTATGCCTTGCAATAAGAGTAGCAAACAGAAAATTTCATTAGGAAATTCTAGTATATTCGCAAAAGAAGAATTTCTTAATGGAATATCCATTGTTTCTTCTATTTTTATTGCAAGTCACTCTGGTAAAATTCAAATAGCATCTAATTATCCTAACGCTAAAGTTTTTATCTATGAATTATTATATTAGATGCATTTGGTGTTGCAATTGAATTCTCATTTTTGTTCAATGCTAAATTTTCCATTACAGCATCTCTAAACTGATCTGGTACCTTTTGAATTGTCCTTAATCCTGCTTTAACAAGCCTATAATACATATCAACCATTTTTATACTTCCTTTCATGAGTAAGTCATTAAAATTATATTATTACTATTCTTATTGTTACTTAGTTGACTAAAGAGGGTATGTTTATGGGTGAGTTATAACGTTTTCAAGAATAGTCTTACTTGATATAGCTATATAAGATAGTTATATAGCATATTATTTACAAGAATAATTTTAATATACATTTTAGAGTCTAATTTACAAGAATAATTTAACGTCATTTCAGAACAAATTTTTTCTGTTACTTCGATTTAGTAGAATAAATTTTTTAGATATACAGGAAGTGATTATTTCGAAGTAATTTGGAAAGGATTTAAATATAAATAAATCTATTAGCGTAGTAAAATTTAAAGTATATGGTAAAACTATCAATAGGACTAAAAATAAATATGGATATTTTGTGACAACCAACTTTTGAAGTTGTATAAGAATTGGGGAACTTTTAGTAAAAAACATTGCTAAATGATATCATACGTTGAAAAACCTAGGAAAAAATCTGTTTTTGTGATATATTTAGTAGAATATGATAAAACTTACAGGTAACTTAAGCTTACAAATAAGCTGGTTTACAAGTGAGTGAGTTTACAGGCAATCTGGCTTCGTTGTAAGAAAGATTACCTATAAACTAGATTAAAAGGAAGGTGCCAAAGATGGAAATTAAAACTCCCTCATCAAATTTTATTAGAAACATTGTATTAGAAGATATAGAAAGTGGAAAACACGAAAAAATTATTACACGTTTTCCACCAGAGCCAAACGGATATTTGCACATTGGGCATGCAAAATCAATTATTTTAAACTTTGAATTAGCAGATCAATTTGGTGGCAAGACAAACCTACGTTTTGATGATACTAATCCAGCAAAAGAAGATAAAGAGTATGTAAGCTCCATAGAAGAAGATGTAAGATGGCTTGGATATGAGTGGGATAACTTACTTTTTGCATCAAATTATTTTGATGAGATGTATAAGCGCGCTGTATTATTAATAAAAAAAGGTAAAGCTTATATTTGTGATTTAACTGCTAATGAGATAAAAGAGTACAGAGGTACTTTAAGAGAACCGGGAAAAGAAAGTCCATACATAAACAGAACTGTGGAAGAAAATCTAGACCTATTTGACCGTATGAGAAAAGGTGAATTTAAAGACGGGGAAAAGGTTGCACGAGCTAGAATAGATATGAGCGCCCCTAATATAAACATGAGAGACCCAATAATATATCGTATATCACATTCAGTGCATCATAATACAGGAGATAAGTGGTGTATTTATCCTATGTATGATTATGCTCATCCAATAGAGGATGCAATTGAAGGTGTTACACATTCAATTTGTACATTAGAGTTTGAAGATCATCGTCCATTGTATGATTGGGTTGTAAACAATTGTGAAATGGAAAATATACCAAGACAAATTGAATTTGCAAGATTAAATATAACAAACACTGTAATGAGTAAAAGAAATCTTAAGCAACTAGTAGATGAATTAATTGTAGATGGTTGGGATGATCCACGTATGCCAACTATAGCGGGACTTAGGCGTCGTGGCTACACACCGGAAGCTATACGTAATTTTTGCAGAGAAATTGGAGTTGCAAAAGCTAACAGTACAGTAGATGGACAATTACTCGAGCATTTTATAAGAGAAGATTTAAGTCTTAAAACACTTAGAACAATGGCAGTTCTAAAGCCATTAAAAGTAGTCATTACAAATTACCCAGAATCTCAAGTAGAAATGCTTACAATTGAGAATAATCAAGATGATCCATCTATGGGAACGCGTCAGGTTTCATTCTCAAGAGAGATATATATAGAACAAGAAGATTTCATGGAAAATCCACCAAAGAAGTACTTTAGATTATTTATAGGAAATGAAGTAAGATTAAAGGGCGCATACTTTATAAAGTGCAATGAGATGATTAAGGATCCGGACGGAAATATATGCGAATTGCGTTGTACCTATGATATGGAAACTAAGAGTGGTAGTGGATTTACAGGAAGAAAAGTTAAAGGTACGATTCACTGGGTAGATGCAATAAATGCTGTGCCAGCAGAATTTAGATTATATGAACCTTTAATACTGGACGAAAAACAAGAAGAAGGAAAAACTTTCTTGGATCAAATAAATCCAGACTCCATGGAAATTTTGCAAGGTTTTATAGAACCTAATATAAAAGATTCAAAATCTGGTGATAAATTTCAATTTTTTAGGCATGGATACTTTAATGTGGACTCTAAGCTCGCAACTGATGGTAAAATAGTGTTTAATAGAATAGTATCTTTAAAAAGTTCTTTTAAAATTCAAAGATAAAGACTTACTAAATATTAAAAACCAGTACAAGATTTTATCTTGTACTGGTTTTTAATATTATAATACTTTAGTTTCTATTTCTTCTTTAATTCTAGCAATAAAGGAGTCTAGTGAAATTGCACCTTCATCACCATTTTTACGACTTCTAACAGAAACTTCATTTAGTTCTGCTTCTTTTTCACCAACTATTAATAGGAAAGGAGCTCTTTCATTACGAGCTTCGCGAATCTTGTATCCAATTTTTTCAGCTCTAAAGTCTGCATCTACTCTAATCCTTGATTCCTTAAGCTTTGATACTACCTTTTCTGCATAATCATGAAATTTTTCGGAAATAGGTAATACTTTAACTTGTAGCGGTGCAAGCCAAGTTGGGAAAGCACCAGCATATTTTTCAATTAGCATTGCAAGTGTTCTCTCATAGCAACCAAGAGAAGTTCTATGAATAACATATGGACGTTTTTTAACTCCATCTTTATCTATATAACTCATGTCAAATCTATCTGGTAATTGGAAATCAATTTGTACTGTAATTATAGTATCTTCTTTACCATAAACATTTTTAAATTGTAGATCAAGTTTAGGACCGTAGAAAGCAGCCTCGCCAATAGCTTCTTTATAATCTATTGAAAGATCATCTAGTATATCTTTCATCTTAGATTCAGTTAGTGCCCAAGCCTCAGGGTTATCAATATACTTTTCTTTGTTATTTGGATCCCATTTTGAGAATCTATAAGTAATATCATTTTCAATTCCAAATGTTTTCATCATATAGTCAATTAAGTCTACAACACCTTTGAATTCATCTTCTAATTGCTCAGGTGTAACAACTAAATGACCCTCTGAAATAGTAAACTGACGTACTCTTATAAGGCCATGCATTTCACCAGAAGATTCATTTCTAAATAATGTTGAAGTTTCCGCATATCTAATTGGAAGATCGCGATAACTCTTTTGATCAGCATTATAAATAGTAAATTGGAATGGACATGTCATAGGGCGTAGTGCCATAACATCCGCGCCTTTAGCATCATTACCGAGAATAAACATTCCATCTTTATAATGATCCCAGTGACCAGACATTTTATATAAATCACTCTTAGCCATAAGAGGAGTCTTAGTTAAAACATAACCTCTTTTTTCTTCCTCGTCTTCAACAAAACGTTGTAATAACTGAATTACCTTTGCGCCCTTAGGCATAAGTAGAGGTAATCCTTGGCCTATAACATCTGATGTAGTAAAGAATTTAAGTTCACGTCCAAGCTTGTTATGGTCTCTTTTTTTCGCATCTGCCATTTTCTCTAAATGAGCATCTAAATCAGATTTTTTTGTAAAGGCAGTTCCATATATACGACTAAGCATTTTGTTTTTCTCGTTACCTCTCCAATAAGCGCCTGCAACTTGAGTAAGTTTAAAGGCTTTTACATACTTTGTAGACATTAAGTGTGGTCCTGCACAAAGATCTGTAAATTCACCATGTTTGTAGAATGATAAAATTGCATCGGATGGTAGGTCCTCAATTAATTGAACTTTAAAACTTTCATCTATTCCGCCCATAAAAGCAATAGCTTCAGCCCTTTTAAGTTCAAATTTTTCTATAGGTAAATCTTCTTTAACAATCTTTTTCATTTCTTCTTCAATTAATTTAATATCATCAGCGGAAAAAGAATTTTGTTTATCAAAATCGTAGTAGAAACCATTATCTATAGCAGGGCCGATGGCAAGTTTAGTACCCGGGAATAATCTCTTTACTGCTTGTGCTAAAATATGCGTAGCAGTATGTCTAAAGGCTTTTTTACCTTCGTCACTATCAAAAGTTAATATACTGACATCACAATCCTCAGTTATTGTGTAACGTAAATCTACAGTTTCGCCATTTACCATGCCAGCACAAGCAACTCTTGCAAGTCCCTCGCTAATATCCCTCGCAATTTCAATTACAGTTATTTCTGATTCGTATGACTTAATTGAGCCATCCTTTAGTTTAATATTTATCATGTATATAACCCCTTCCTTTTATCTCACCTGTTTAAAATCAAATTTATAAAATAGCAAGATTAAAAATAATATGTACAAGTTTCTAAAAACATGTTTTCTAAAAATGAAAAAAATCCCGTCCCAATTCTAACTATAGAAAAGGGACGAGAATACAATTTCCCGTAATTCCACCCAAATTGTTTATAAAATAAACCACTTCATAATTATAACGGAATTACCGGACTTTATTGAAGTCACTCAGAGGTAGTCTTCAGCGAAGAACATTTAAGAATACTTCCAGCTAATGTATCCTTTCTCTGCAAATGTGCCATGGCTTACTTTTCTCTTCGTAGTATTAAAATATTTATTTACATTAATTATATCACTTGCAGTAAGGATGTCAAGATAGAAAAAAATATAGTGAAGTACAGTGACATGCGTTAAAAAATAAATAATACAATGAAATTATTGACATATAAGACTATATATGTGAAAACGTAGCATAAAAAACATTAAAAAGATAAATAAATTAAATATATTGAATTTAAATTATAAAAAACAGTTAATAAATAGTAAAAATTGACGATAACAATATAGTGTTATGCAATATTTAAGTACAAAATGTAATGGAATGATCTATGCATAATAATTGGAGGAGTATAAGTGAATGATGAAAAAAACGACTTAATTAAAGACTTAAGGAGAAAATTAAAAAATAAAACTAAAGCACAAAATACTGAGTCCTTATTTCATTACGAGCTTGGACGTAAAAAAATGCCATTAAAAGTAAGCGTTATATATGCTGTATTTGGTTTGTTTTGGATATTATTTACGGATGAAGTCTTAAACATTCTTATCCAAAATAAATATTTATTGGTTAGTATACAAACTATTAAAGGAATTATTTATGTTTTTATATCATCCCTTTTAATATATTTTTTAATAGATTCATTTACTAAAAAATGTAAATCATGTTCTCTTAAATCAGAAAATGATTATCAAGAGATTGAGTCTAACTGTGGGGAATTAACAATTGCAAAACAGAATTTAAGGTCGCAATATGATGAGATTCATGAAAAGCTTGAAATAATAGAGAAAAGTGAAAAAAGATATAAATTAGCTTTAGAAGCTTCAAATGACGCTATATGGGAAATTGATCTTGTTACTAGAGGTTTTTTTTCTTCAGATAAATTTAATGAAATTACAGAATATGATAAAAATAATATAACTAAGATTGAAAATCTAGTCAACTTAATTGTAGAGGAAGATAGAGAAATGGTAATAAATGATTTTGAAAATCATATTATTGGCAAAACATTATATTGTCGAACTAGTTTTAGGATTAAAACCAATGGAGTAGAGGAGAAATGGGTTTTACTTAGAGGAATGTGTATGAGAGATAAAAATGGAATTGCAACAAAGATTTCAGGATCCATTACAGATATATCTAATCAAAAGGACTTTGAAGAAAAAATTAATAAACTAAAATACTACGATATACTAACAGACACACCTAACAGAAAGTTGTTTACTAATACATTGGAAAATGAAATCTTTAAGGTAAAGGATAAAGAAACAATACATGCTGTGTTATTTATTGATTTAGATAATTTTAAAGAGGTAAATGATACTTTAGGCCATGATTATGGAGATGAATTATTAAAAAATGTTGCGTTAATGATAAAAACTTCAATTAGAAAAGATGATATAGTTTCAAGAGCAGGCGGAGACGAATTTTTTATTTTAATGAGGAATATAAAGGAAATATCTGAGATAAATTGTCTTTGTGAAAAATTACTAAGCGTCCTTAGCAGTAAAATAAGTATAGATGATAAACATGTATATACTTCAGCAAGCATTGGTATTGCAATATTTCCATATGATGGAGATGAAACTAGTGTATTATTTAAAAATGCAGATACTGCATTGTACAGTGCTAAATATAATGGTAAATCTAAATACTGTTTTTTTGACAAAAGCATGAGTGATGTATTGGGAAGACGAGTGGAAATAGAAAAAGGGTTAAGGAGCGCTTTATTGAACAATGAATTTGAAATTCATTATCAACCACAAATAGATATTATAAACAATAAAATAAAAGGATTTGAAGCACTTTTAAGATGGAATAGCTCAAAACTTGGAAAAGTATCACCAGCAGAGTTTATACCTGTTGCAGAGCAAAGTGGACTGATAATTCCTATTGGTTATTGGATTATAAAAACAGCATGCATTCAAAATAGTTTATGGAAAGGCAAAGGATACTTGTATGATACTATTGCAATAAATTTGTCTGCGATTCAGCTGCTAAATGACAAATTTGAACAGACCCTAAGAAATATTCTAATTGAAACAAAGATTGATCCTAAATTTGTTGAGTTAGAAATTACAGAAAGTATTTTGTTAAAGGATTTTGATAACTGTGTTCGATTACTCACTGAAATAAGAGATTTAGGAATAAATATTGCCTTAGATGACTTTGGGACAGGATATTCATCTCTTAGTTATTTAAAACAGTTACCTATAAACACATTAAAAATCGATAAATCTTTTATCGATAATATACTTACAAACGAAAGGGAAAAAGCAATTTTAGATGGAATAGTACAACTTGCGCAAAAAATTGACTTAATAGTTATCGCTGAAGGAGCAGAAATTAAGGAGCAAATTAAACTATTGCAAAAAATGGGATGTAATCAAATACAAGGTTATTACTTTAGTAAACCTCTTCCAGCAAGTGAAATTGAAGAAAAATTTTTAAAAACTAATTGGATTCAACCATATAATTAAAAATAAAAAGCTGCGATTTTAGAAATCTCAGCTTTTTATTTTATTCCGCTTAATATTTTTGTAAACAGATAAAAATGGACAATCTTCATATGAACTTCATAAATTTTTGATATATTTCTTTTATGGTTTATAATTTGCTAATTATTATATTATACAAATCTTTTACATCCTTGCCTACTAATATTTCTTTATCAACCTTAGCTATAGGTTGGTCCTTACATTTACGACACTTTCCAAGACATTTTTTTGTGGAAATATTTATTTTTGGATGACTTTCAGTTATCATAGTAGTAATAGCATCTGTCCATTCGTTTTTTTTGCATAATTTGACTTTCATATTAGCGTATCAACTCCTTTATATATATTATACTCAATATTGAAATAATATAATAGTGAAAGTGAATTCAGTAAATTGGGGAAGAATGGGATGGGTGGGGACGGTTAATAAACTTTTAGCTTTTAAATTCAAGTGAGGCAAGTGAGGGACGGTTAACAATTAACAATCAAAGCGAGGGACGGTTAACAATTATTGATTATATAGGGGTGTATAACTGTGGATAATATATTAATTATTGAAGATGAAGAAAGGGTCTCAGAAATATTAAAAGCATATCTTCAAAAGGAAGGTTATAGTGTTTATTGCACTACAAAGGGACTGGACGGAATAAAACTTTTTAATAAATTTGAGTTTAGTTTAGTTATATTAGACTTAATGTTACCAGATATATCTGGTGAAGAGGTGTGCAGCGTTTTAAGAAAAATTTCTGAAGTGCACATATTTATGCTCACAGCAAAAAGTACATTAGAGGATAGAATAGAAGGATTGAACCTTGGAGCAGATGAATACCTCGTTAAGCCTTTTAGCCCACGAGAACTAACAGCAAGGGTAAATGCTTTATTTAGAAGAATAAATGTAAATAAGTATGAAACAAAAGTTTATAATAATGGGAATCTAGAAATTAATTACGAAAAAAGAATAGTTAAGGTTAAGGGTGAAGAAATATATCTTACCCCAAACGAATTTGACATAGTACATGTTCTCTCATCTAATTGTGGCAAAGTATTTACAAGGGAGCAGCTCATTGAAAGAATTATGGGAATAGATTTTCAAGGTTTTGATAGAACAATAGATGTACACATAAAAAACATACGTAAAAAGATAGAAAAGGACAGCAGAAATCCTAAATATATAATAACCATAAATAGAATTGGTTATAAGTTTGGTGGTGATTAATTTATGCAAAGCATAAGAAAAAGATTGAGTATTATTTTGGTATGCACCTCTATATTAGCACTATTTTTGTCTGCGCTATTGGTTAATATAGCGGTATCAAGAACCTTTAACAAATACTTAGCGGAAATACAAAATAAGAGGGACTCTAGAATAGTTAAATATTTACAAGAGGTATATGAAAAAAATGGTAAGTGGTCAAAATCTTCAGGGATAGAAATTATGCATGAAGCATATATGAGTAGTTATTGCCTTACACTCAAGGATCAAAATAAAAAAGTAGTTTGGGGAATGAACGCAAATGATATAGTTCACAATATTAATGTTAATATGCTTGGTAAAAATCAAGGAGTGTATACTACAAGTACATTTGAAATAAAATCTAAAAACAAAATTGTAGGATATATAGAAATAGGGCAATATGGTCCAGTATTATTATCCAGTGAGGATATAAATTTTAAAACATCAATAAATGATAATATTATTCTAAGTAGTGTATTATCAATTTTAATAACAATATTAATTAGTCTATTTATCTCAAAGCAATTTTCTGCTCCTATTAGGCAAGTATCAAAGATTTCAGTACACCTCTCGAAGGGAAATTATCATAAGAGGTCACATGATAAGAGTAGTATTATAGAACTTGAGGATTTAAGAACTAGCATAAACAAACTTGGAGAAAAACTTCAGCATCAGGATGAGATTAGAAAAAGGTTAATATCAGATATATCACATGAAGTAAGAACTCCCCTTAATATTCTTCAAAATAATTTTGAAGCTATGATTGACGGTATTTTTCCAGTAGACAATAAGAGATTGACTTATCTAAATGAAGAAGTTATTAGATTTGGAAAACTTATTGACAATTTAAATGCCTTAAAAGAAGTTGAGGGAGAAAAAATAGTTTTGCACATGGAAGAAATTTCACTGAGTGAGTTACTTGCCTCAGTTGAAAAAGAATTTGAAATTATATCAGAAAATAAGAATGTTACAATGAGCTTAGCATATAGTACCGGTAAGAAATATAATATATCTGGAGACAGAGATAAAATAAAACAGGTAATTATTAATCTGCTTTCAAATGCGGTTAAATTTACGCCAGAGTATGGTAAAATCAGTATTAATTTAAAAGAAGCAAATGATAAAGTAATATTAAAAATAGAAGATACAGGCATCGGAATTAAAGAGGAAGACTTACCTTATATATTTGAAAGGCTCTATAGAGGCGATAAAAGCAGACATGAAATTGAAGGCTCAGGAATAGGGCTCACCATTGTGAGGAACATATTAACTCTTCATAAGGCAGATATAGAGGTGAAAAGTAAAGAAGGAAAGGGATGCATTGTAACTGTAAAGTTTAAGAAACAAGGGGGGGAAGTAAGGGACGGTTAATTAGTAATGCTTGTTTTTGTAAAATGCTTGTCCAACTATAGTAAAATAAAAATAATTAACTATTATTTTCTTATTTTTTTTATTTTCTTAACAAATCGATAAACCAATTTGTGTCAAGCATAACACTTAATAAAATCACCAATAATATTTTCATATTTTTCTTCTGTTCCAATTAAATCTATACCAATAGAACTCAATTTTGATACTCTAGACTGCGTAATATTCCCAAGAACGCAAGATATATCACTAGATTTATAATTGCATAGGCTCCTCATTAGAACAACTGTTAATGCTTTTGCAGCCACAAGCTTTCTGCTGTACTTCATATGTAGATGGATCTTTGATATATTCATCCTTGACGCTATAAATTCTATGATATTTGCTGGCTTAAAGTTTCTTACAAGTATTTTTCTTTCACTGTTATACTCTGTTTTCTCATCCTCGAATTCGATGTCTTGTTTTAAATTCTCTTCGTTGCACCGAAATAAAAGATCATAGTAAGTATTTCTTGCGCTTTTAGTTGTATTACCAAAAAAATTTATAATAAATCTATAATTAACTAGTTTTAAATGGTCACGTCTTTTCCCTAAGAATATTGCTAGACTAGAAAAGATATATTTCTCAGGAGAATTCTTATATTCCACTATAGACCTAGGATTGTTATGTATATATAATGATAATGTCTTTAAATATCGTTCATTAGCAACTATTTTACTCTTAAATCTATCTCTAAAAAGATGACCCGCTCTTTTATGTTTTTTATTAAAATGTAATGCGTAAGAAAAATTTATTCCATGCATCACTTTTGATATATCTGATCCGTTTGCATCAATTATTAAATGTAAATGATTATCCATTAGACAATACCCATAAAGTTTAAAACTATAAAGAATCTTATATTTTTTTATAAGTGATAAATACATTTCCTTATCCTCTGAATCTTTGAACAAATCAACCTCTGTAATACTTTTACACATAATATGATAGATAGATTCATCAGTTTTTAATCTAAATGTTCTTGGCATACAAAATCACCCCTCATCATAAACTTTTTTTAAAATTATTGCCTATGTGGCGGGATAATATTCATGTTTTTAAGGCAATAATACAAAAAGTTGTTAACCGTCCCATTCCATCATCACCTACTCGCTATTTAGCTGCTTACTTTTTATGAATTTGAAAATGATGAAAAAAAAAGACACCTATAAACATGCTTATGTATGACATGATTCAGGACAAAAAACTCAATATAAATGAACAATTAAAATATGATAAAGTTGATTTTGAAGAGGGAGCAGGAATACTGCAAGGAACGGATTTAAGTAAACCTATTGCCATAAAGACTTTAAGTGATTATTCAATAATATATTCGGATAATATAGCTATAAATATGCTTTTAAGGAAAATAGGCAGTGAAAATAAATATAATTATATTGAAAAAATTGTAGGGCATCCTGCAATTCATCAAGGAAATAATATTACACCTAATGATTCTTTTAAAATATTAGAAAGATTATATTCTAATCCTGAGAATAACAAATACTACGGCGATATAATCGAGACCATGAAAAACACAGAGTATCATGATAGGATAGATAAATATATACCAAAGGAAATTGTAGCCCATAAGATTGGAAACTATGCTGAATGTGTAAATGATACAGCAATTGTATTCAAGGATAATCCATATATTCTTGTTGTTTTCACAGATGGGATTTCAGATTCTAATGAAGTTATTGGACAAGTATCTAAGATCATATATGACGCCCAAAAGTAATAAACTCATATTTTAGTCTTAGTCAAAAACTGGTCAAAAACTGAAGGGACAGGTAACAACAAATCAAACATTAGTTCAAAACTAATTAACCGTCCCCGTAGAAAAAGAAAATAAGTTACAAATAATTACTTTATTGTAAAAAACATTCTCGAAATGTCAATAGATATTTAATTTCCGAATGAAATCATGTATAATGTTATCAAATGGTAATTATATGGAAAGGCGTGATTTAAGATGACATATATAAAAAAATACGAAGAATGGTTAAATAATGAATACTTTGATAAAGAGACCCGAGAGGAATTAAGATCAATAGCAAAAGACACTAAAGAAATCCAAGATAGATTTTACATGGATCTAGAGTTTGGAACTGCGGGCTTAAGAGGGAAATTAGGGGCAGGGCTTAATAGAATGAATATGTATATTATTTCAAGGGCAACTCAAGGGCTTGCAGATTATATTAAAGATTATGGTAAGGAGTATATGGATAGAGGGGTTGCAATAGCTTACGACTGCAGACATTATTCGGAAGAGTTTGCAGCAAGGGCGGCACAAGTGTTAGCTGCAAATGGAATAAAGGCTTATTTATTTCAGCAGCTAAGACCTACTCCAGAATTATCTTATGCAGTAAGAACATTAGGTGCTGCCTCAGGAATAGTCGTAACAGCTAGCCATAATCCTAGAGAATACAACGGATACAAGGTATATTGGGAAGATGGTGCTCAAATTTTATCACCAGTAGCAAAGGGTATAACAGAAAAAATTCAGAGCATAACTGACTTTAGTACTATAAAGGTTATGGATATGGATGAGGCTAAGGAAAAAGGCCTAATAGTTATGCTTGGAAAAGCTATGGATGATGAGTATACCGAAAAGGTAAAAGGACTAGCTATTAGAGAAAACATAGATAAAGATATAAAAATTGTATATACGCCTCTAAATGGTACAGGAAATACACCTGTAAGAAGAGTTCTAAAAGAGAGAGGTTTTACAAGCATTATAGTAGTACCAGAGCAAGAAAATCCAGATCCAGACTTTACAACAGTGGGGTACCCAAACCCAGAGGATGTAAAGGCCTTCAAATATGCAAGGGAGCTTGGAAAAAAAGAAGGGGCAGAATTATTAATAGCTACGGATCCAGATTGTGATAGACTTGCCATAATGGTTAAGGGCGAAAATGGTGAATATGTTGCATTTAATGGTAATCAAACAGGAGCAATACTCATAAAATACATTATTGAGGGAATGCTCGACGCAGGAACACTTCCTAGTAATGCGGCTATAGTAAAATCTTTAGTAACAGGAGATTTAGGTAGGGTAATATCTAAAAAATACGGTGTAGAAACTTTTGAAGTTCTAACAGGTTTCAAAAATATTTGTGGCAAAATCAATGATTTTAAGAAAGATAATAGCTATGAATTTATTTTTGGATACGAAGAAAGCATTGGTTATGTTGCTGGAACTTTCGTTCGAGATAAAGATGCAGTAATAGCCTCCATGCTTTTATGTGAAGCAGCAGCATATTATAAATCTCGTGGAAAAACTCTAATAGATATATTGGATGGCATATACGAGGAATTTGGATATTATAGAGAAAACCTAATATCTCTAGTTTTAGAAGGTATAGAAGGGCAAGAAAGAATTTCTAGAATGATGATAGAATACAGAAAAGATAATCCAAAGACAATAGGAAGCGCAAAGCTTGTTAAATATATAGATTACGAAATAGAAAAATCTTATGACATAGTAAGTGGCACGGAAGAACCTAGTGGAATAGAAAAGTCTAATGTACTTAAATTTTATTTTGATGATGATAGTTGGTATGCTGTAAGACCTTCAGGTACAGAACCAAAAATTAAAATATACATGTACTCTAAGGGTGAAAATTTAAAAGCAGCAGAAGAAAAATTGGATGAAATGAAAGAGATAATTATAGCAAAACTTCAAACCACAAAATAGAGATATTAAAGGGATTCATGTATTGCTCAGAATAGAATGTATTCTGTCGTATTATATGAGTCTCTTAATATATATAGATTTATACTAATATAATTTTCACAATTGCAAATATTATCATATCTTTTTAATATTCTATCTAACAGGTCGGTTACTTTATTCTCCAAAAATGAAAACCATAAGGACGCTATTTACTATGATGTAAAAGAGAACATGGTATAATGTAAAAGGGAACATTAAAATAAATAACAGGTCGATATGATAGTTTATTTTCCTGTGCCAAAATTTAAAGAAGGGACGTGTTTTTGTGAGTTTGAGATTTATCTACGGAGGAGCTGGAAAAGGGAAAAGTACCTTCTGCTTAGAGGATATAGAGCAGAGGCAAAAGGAAGAGACTGAAAAACCTCTAGTACTTTTGGTACCAGAACAATTCTCCTTTCAAGCTGAAAAAAATCTTATAAAAGTAGTTGGGTCCACAGGAATAAAAAACGTCCAAGTGCTTAGTTTTAATAGATTGGCATACAGAGTATTTAGTGAAGTTGGGGGAATAACTCGAAGTCCTATGGACACCTCAGGAAAGGTTATGCTTATTAACAGCATAATGCAAAAAAATGGAGATGAATTCAAGGTATTTAAAGGAGCATCCAGACAAAAGGGCTTTGTAGATAATGTAGCAAGTGCTATTACAGAGTTTAAGAAATATAGAATTTCTGTGGAAGATTTAAATAAAGCAAAAGAAAATATAGGGAAAAACCCATTACTAATAGATAAAATAACTGATTTATCTCTAATATATGGTGAATTTAATAATATTTTAAACCTAAACTATGTGGACCCAGATGATGATTTGACCCGTTTAGTTAGTGCACTTGATGAATGTACTATTTTTGATGGCGCGGAGTTCTGGCTAGATGAGTTTACAGGATTCACGCCTCAGCAGTATGAGGTACTAGAAAAATTATATAAAAAGGCTAAGAGGATAAATATAACCTTGCCCCTAAAAAACTCAGAGCATTCAAAATTTATGGAAGACTCTGATGCATTTTTTTCTATAAAGTTTACTGAAGATAAGCTTTTAGGTTTAGCAGAAGTGTGTGGAACAAGCATTGATGCACCTGTCGAGCTACAAGGTAACAAAAAATATAAATTTAAAGATAATGAGGAACTTTCTTTTCTTGAGAAAAATTATTTTGCATTTCCCTTCACACCATCAACTAAAAAATGTGAAAATATAAAGGTATTTAAAGCTCTAAACGCTTACTGCGAAGTAGAACATATAGCTAAAGATATATTAAGGATATGTAGGGACCAAAACATAAGATTCAACAAAATAGCAGTAGTTACTAGAGATTTACCTTCTTATGAAAAGCTAATTAAAGCTATATTTACAGAATACAACATTCCATTATTTATAGATAAGAAAAAAGACATAACAAGTAACCCCTTAATTGTTTTAATAACTGGCGTGGTTGAGATTTTCACTAAGAACTTTAGCTATGAAGCAATGTTTAGATATCTTAAAACAGGCCTTTTAGATATAGAAAAGGAGCATATAGATATACTAGAAAACTTCATCATTGCGGCTGGCATAAAGGGTAAAAGAAAATGGACGGAGCCTGATTTATGGCAGGAAAAATTAGAATACTACTTTAGTGATTACTATAATAATAAAGCAGGTCAAAATGAAGTAAATCAAGACGAAGTTTCTGGCAAAGCTAGAGAGAGAACTGAAAAAATAGAAGCAAGTATTAAAATTCTAAATGATACCAGGGATAAAATAATTAAACCATTACTAGAATTTAAAGATAAATTAAAAGGCGGGGTGACTACCACAAAAATATGCACAGCTTTATTTGAATTTCTAGAAACAATAAATGTGCGATTTACCCTAGATATGTGGATAGAGAATTTCAAAAGGGATGGTGCGCAGGAGCTTGTTACAGAGTACAGCAAAATATGGAACCTAGTTATGGAACTATTAGATCAGATGGTAGAGGTGCTTGGCAAAGAAACTCTATCCCTTGAGGATTTTGTAAAAGTACTATCAATGGGCTTTAGTAAACATCAAATGGGACTCATTCCCCCAGCACTTGATGGAGTATCAATTAGTAGCGTGGAGCGTATAAAAAGTCACGACGTATTAGCGTTATATATTATAGGTGTAAATGATGGAGTGTTTCCAAAGGCAAGCAAGGAAGAAGGAATATTCACAGATAATGATAGAATAATTTTAAAGGAAAATCAAGTAGAACTGGCCAATGATACAAAAACTGAGGTATTTAATGAGCAATATTTAATTTATGCTACAATAACAATTCCAAGCAAATATTTAAATATAAGTTATCCCATAGCAGATTATGAGGGCAAAACATTAAGACCTTCTATTATAATATCAAGATTTATTGCATTATTTAAAAATTTAACACAAGAAAGCAATATAACCCTGTGTAGCGATGAATTGTATAATATTGAAGATTCCTTTGATATGAACGACTTACAGAATACTCATGAAAAAAGCGATATACATGAAATTCACGAACTTTACCAAGTATGCGCAAAAATCCCTACATTTAATGATTTAATCTTTGCGCTTAGAAAATATTTAGAGGATGGACACATATCGCCTCTTTGGATTGCAGTTTATAAATGGTACCAAAAGGACCCCAGCTTAAGGGGAAAGAGCAACACTATGTTTGAGGGTTTTGATTATAAGAATGAAGTAAAAATGTTAGAAAAAGAAAAAGTAAAACGACTTTATGGAGATAAAAATTATTTCAGTGTGTCTAGAATAGAAAAATATGAAGAGTGTCCCTTTGCTTATTTTGTTCAATATGGACTAAAAGCAAAGCCTCGAGCAACTTTTACATTTTCATCCCCAGACTTAGGTAGTTTTATGCACAGTGTACTTGATAATTTTTCAAAACTTGTGGATAAAAGTGAAATAAAATGGGCGAATCTCGATAGGGCATGGTGCGAGGAGAATATTTCAAGCGTTGTTGAAAAAGAAGCATCGGTTGGTTCTAGCGGATATATATTAAACAGCACCCCAAGATACAAGTATTTTACAGAGAGATTAAAAAGAGTTTTAAAGAAAACTATATACGTTATAGTTGAGCAAATGAAAAACAGTGGGTTTGAGCCTTTTGGATATGAAGTATCCTTTGGTTTTGAGGAAGGGGATTATCCACCAATAAAAGTAGAATTATCAACTGGAGAAATTGTAAATCTAGTTGGAAGGATAGACAGAGTGGATAAGCTAATTAACGAGGGAGGAGAATTTTACAGGATAATTGATTACAAATCTGGTAATAAGGACTTTAAATTATCTGATGTATATTATGGACTTCAAATTCAGTTACTTACATATTTAGATGCAATGCTTAGAAATGAAAGAGCAATTTCTGAGGAAAGTGAATTTATGGAGGAAGCAATTTTCCCAGCAGGTATATTGTATTTTAAAATAGATGATCCAGTTATAAAAGCTAAAAATAATTTGGACGAAGAAGAACTGCAAAAAGCTATAATGAAAGCTTTAAAAATGAAGGGGCTACTTCTAGCTGACACTAAGATAATTAGGGAAATGGATAGAAATATTGAAGGTGCATCGCTAGTCGTTCCAGCATCTATTAAAAAAGATGGAGAATTAGGATCAAGGTCATCAGTCGCAACCGCTCAGCAGTTCGATATGTTGCTTAATCATGTGAAGGACAATCTAATAAAAACCTGCCAGGGAATGTTAAGTGGAGAAATAGACATAAAACCATACAAGAAAAAGGATTTTACACCTTGTAGCTATTGTGAGTTCACATCCGTTTGCCAATTTGATCCTACATTAAAGGAAAACACCTATAAGATAATAAAAGATAAAAGGGACAAGGAAATCTGGGAACTCTTATCTAATGAATCTACAGAATTAAATAGTGAAAATACTCATAGTATTGGAGTTGAGGAGTAATGATGGATAAAGAAAATATAATTAAACAAGGGGAAGTGCAGGTGGTCTGGACCCAGGACCAGCAAAAGGCTATCTTAACTCGCGATTGCAATATCCTGGTAGCAGCAGCTGCAGGTTCTGGTAAAACTGCGGTATTAGTTGAGAGAATAATAAAAATAGTAACAGATGAGGAGCGGCCTACAGACATAGACAAGCTCTTAGTAGTTACATTTACGAATGCTGCTGCATCCGAGATGAGAGAGAGGATAGCTGCAGCAATTTCAAAGGAGCTTCATAAAAATCCACAAAGCAAGTTGCTGCAAAGGCAGTTAACCTTGTTAAATAAATCCAGTATTACGACTATTCACTCCTTCTGTCTTGAGGTTATTCGTAGCAATTATCATGTAGTAGATCTAGACCCTAATTTTAGAATAGCTGATGCAACCGAAGCAGTGCTTTTAAAACAAGAAGCTCTAGAAGAATTATTCGAAGAGAGATATGTAGAAATTAACGATGCAAATCAGGACTGCAAAGAAGATAACTCATTAAATATAGTGGAAGAGTCTAGCTTTTTAGAACTAGTCGAAGCCTATAGTAATAATAAAGAGGATCTAGGCCTAAAGGCTATAGTTTTAAGCCTTTATAATTTTGCCATGAGTTCTACAGATCCAACAAAGTGGCTAATAGGCGCAGCGGAGGATTTTAATATAAAAGAGGGGTATAGTTTTAGTGATACACCTTGGGCAAGGGTCTTAATGGCAGATATTAATATAGAGTTATCAGGGATTGAAAAAGTAATGATAAAGGCATTAAAGATTATAGAGGGAAGTGTTGCTATAGACTTATATACTGAAGTCTTTAAAGCTGATTTAGCTTTAATTGCAGACTTAATAAGTGCTGCAAATAATTGTTTTCAGAACTTGGCGAAAACTTTTGAAGATCTAAGTTTTACAAAACTTACAACTATAAAGGCGTGTAAAGACAAGGTAAAACAAAAGGTAGTTCAGGATATAAGGAATAAGGTAAAAAAACAATTACAAGAACTGCAACAACAAATAATGAATGCAAACTCAGAAACTTCATTAATAGATATAAAAAAAATGTATCCGCAAATGCTTGAGCTATCAAGGCTTGTTATTGATTTGCAAAAGAAATACACAGAGAAAAAAAAGGAACGGTCAATAATAGATTTCAATGACTTTGAGCACTACTGCCTGGACATTTTAATGGAGAAAAATGATGAGGGGGAAGTGCTTATCGGCGATGATGGAAAACCAGAACCTTCCGCAGTGGCTCTGGGGCTAAGAAATAAATATGAAGAAATACTGATAGATGAATATCAAGACAGCAACATGGTACAGGAAACACTATTAAATATAATATCAAGAGAAAAAATAGGGTCTCCGAATGTATTTATGGTAGGGGACGTAAAACAAAGTATATATAGATTTAGGCAGGCAAGGCCGGAGCTATTTTTAGAAAAGTATAATAGCTATGAAAAAATTGATGGATCAAAAACCAGGAAAATAACGCTTTACAAAAACTTCAGAAGTCGCGGGACGGTTATTAATGTTGTAAATTATATCTTCAAACAAATAATGTGCAAAAATATTGGAGATCTTGACTACACAGACGAAGAAGCGTTAAATTTAGGGGCTCACTTTGATGAACTCGAGGGGATGGGGGTAGTAGGTGGACCTGTTGAACTGCATCTTATTGAAAAGGAAGTTAAAGATGCGGCGGAAGAAAGCGATGAAGAAAGTCAGAGGCAGGGAAGCACAAATGAGTCTGAAACCGATGAAACTGAGGGACGGTTAACAACTAATGAGGATGAAACCCCCACAAACATTGAGCTTGAAGCTAGAATTGTTGCAAAAAGAATAAAAGAATTAATGTTACATAATGATGAGGATACATTTAAAGTTTATGATAAAAAAATTAAAGAATATAGAAATGTTGAATATAAGGATATTGTAATATTGCTTCGTGCCACCTCAAATTGGGCACCATCCTTTTTAGAGCAATTAAAACTTGAGAATATACCTGTATATGCAGATACTGGCACGGGATATTTTAGTACAATAGAAATTCAAATAATCATGAGCCTTCTACAAATCATCGATAACCCAAGGCAAGATATCCCTATGCTTTCGGTACTTCGTTCTCCAATAGGGGGTTTTACCTCAGAGGAATTAGTGGAATTAAGAATAGGTCAAAGGGAAGTAAGTTTCTATGAGGCAATGGTTAATTTTTCGCAGTTTAAACAAGTGGACTTTTTCGAAGAAGAAGCAGACTCTTGTGATGCAGAAGTGGAATCAGTTGATAAAAAATCAAAAATTGGGGATAAAAATGAAGTGCCTGGGGATAAAGACTCTCTGCTTGATAATATAACATTGAGTGAAAAAAAATTAATAACAGGAAAACTCAATAAATTTCTAAAAAAATTGAATCATTTTAGAGAAATATGTACGTATATGCCAATTGATGAATTCATCTGGTATTTATACACAGACACAGGTTATTATGGGTATGTAGGAGCAATGCCAGGTGGAACCCAAAGACAGGCAAATTTAAAAGTGCTTTTCCAAAGGGCAAGAAAATATGAAGAAACCAGTTATAAGGGATTGTTTAATTTCATTAATTTTATAAACAAGTTAAAAGTAAGTAGTGGCGATATGGGTAGTGCTAAGACCTTAGGCGAAAATGAAAATGTAGTTAGAATAATGAGTATTCATAAAAGTAAGGGGCTAGAATTTCCTGTAGTTATTCTAAGTGGAATGGGAAAAAACTTTAACTTAATGGATATAAATAAGAGCATATTATTTCATCATGAATTAGGTTACGGTCCAGATTTCGTTGATTCAATAAGAAGAATTTCATACCCTACAGTACTAAAACAAGCATTAAAAAAGACAATAAAAATAGAAAGCCTAGCAGAAGAAATGAGGGTTTTATACGTAGCATTAACAAGGGCAAAGGAAAAGTTAATAATAACTGGGTCTATGAGAAACATAGAGAAAAATTTATCAAGAATGAGCTCTAGTTTAGAAGAAAATAGTGAAAAGTTAGGGGAATATGAAATTCTAAAGGGCAAAAGTTATTTAGAGTGGATAATACCAACAATTATAAGACATGTAGACGGAAAACCATTACGTGAGCGAATTGGGATAGAGGATGTGGGGCTTCACTTATTAAATCATCCCGCAAGCTTTGAAGTGCGCTTTTGGGATAGAGAGAACATAAGGAAAATAGAAACTGAGGAAGAAGAAATTACGGAAAACACAGGAGAAAAGCTAAAATTGCTTCAGGAAAAACCCACAGATGATAAACTCCTTTTAGAAATAGAAAAAAGGTTAGGATTTATTTATAAATATGAAATGTCAACAAAAATGCCAACCGTACTCACAGTAACAGAGCTTAAAAGAAAATTTAATGTAGAGCTAACCGAGGAAGATTCAAGCAATATGTATGCACCAAGACTTATAAATAAACCGAAATTTTTAGAACAAGAAAAAGGGTTGTCCCCTGCAGAAAAAGGAACAGCTATGCATTCAGTGCTTCAAAGATTAGATTTAGCTAAAGTGACAACGGTAAGTGAGATAGAAATGCAAATTCAGACTCTTGTAGAAAAACAGTTAATTTCAAATGAAGAAGGCAGAGTCGTACGGGTAGATAAACTAGTAAAGTTATTTAAAGGAAAGCTTGGGCAAAGAATGATAAAAGCACATGGTAGAAATTCTTTAAAAAGAGAAGTTCCTTTTCATATGGAAATTAGCAGTACAGATATAGATAAAAATCTCCCGCTAGATATATATGGAGATGAGAAAATAATGCTTCAGGGAATAATAGATTGTTACTTTGAGGAAAATGGACAGACAATACTCGTAGATTATAAAACGGATTCGGTTAAAAATGGAGAGGTAAATTCATTAGTAGAAAAATATAAATCACAGCTTGATTATTATGAAAAGGCACTACGAGTTACACTAGGAAAAGAAGTTAAAGAAAGTTACTTATACCTATTTAGCATCGATGAAGCAGTAGAAGTAAAATAAGAATCAAATAAAATTTAATCAAATTCAACTGATTTTAAATAAAATTAATTAAATTTTTAATATAAGCCAAGTAAAAGCTAAATTAAATTTAACTAAATTTAACTAAATTTAATTGAATTTAATTAGAATTTAGATAGAAATGAAACACAATAAAGGCGAAAAAGCATTGACCGTCCCCAAAGAAAGGAAAAAGAATGAAAAAGGATTAACCGTCCCCAAAGAAAGAAAAATGAAAAAGAATTAACCGTCCCCAAGAAAGCGGAGGAGAAAGGAGCCAGCGATATGAGAATACTTCACACCTCAGATTGGCATCTGGGAAAAACCCTAGAGCAATACAGTAGGCTAGAGGAACAGGAAGAATTTTTAGAAGAATTTATAGAAATAGTTCAAAATAACAATATAGATTTAGTGCTTATAGCTGGGGATATTTATGACAATGGAAATCCACCAGCTAAGGCGGAAAAAATGTTTTATAGTACTCTTAAAAATATCACCAAAGGAGGTAAAACTGCAGTCTTAGTTGTTGCAGGTAACCATGACAATCCAGAAAGACTAGTTGCTGCAAGTCCTCTTGCATATGAGCATGGAGTTATACTTCTAGGTGAACCGAAAAGCATAGCAAGGCAAGGGGTATTTGGAGAATTTAACACTGAGCGTGAATATGATTTTAAAATAATAGAGAGTGGCGAGGGTTATATAGAAATTAGTATAAGAGGAGAAAAGGCCGTTATAATAACACTACCTTATCCAAGTGAGAAAAGGCTAAATGAAGTGCTTTCAAAAGAAATTAATGATGAGGATAGGCAAAAAAGCTATTCTGATAGAATAGGGGATCTCTTTAAGCAGTTATCGTTTAAATATAGAGATGACACTGTAAACCTAGTTGTGTCCCATCTTTATGTTATGGGTGGGGAGGAAAGTGGATCGGAGAGAAGTATACAACTGGGGGGAAGTCTTTCAGTTTCTCCAACTAAATTCCCAGATAAAGCACAATACTGCGCCTTAGGGCATCTTCATAGACCACAAAAGGTACCAGGAACAAAAGGCAAGATAAGATATTCGGGATCACCAATTCAATATAGTAAAAGTGAAATAAATTATAGCAAGGGAGCATATATTGTGGATGTTAAAGCAGGCAAAGAAGCTGAGATATCAGATATATTGTTTAGAAATTATAAGCCCATAGAAGTATGGAAATGTGATAATGTTGAGGAAGCATTAGAAAAATGCAAACTTGAAGGTGAGAAAAACATTTGGGTGTACCTTGAAATAAAGACAAAGGAAATAATAAGTACAGAGAACATAAAGGAAATGAAAAGACTAAGGGTGGACATAGTATCCATTCAGCCAATACTCGAGGGCATAGATGAGGAAGAGGATTTATTAATAAATTTAAGGGAAAAGACCATGGAAGAAATGTTTAAAGAATATTTCATACGCGCAAAGGGAGGGCTAGAACCTTCCAAAGAGATTATGGAATTATTTTTAAGTATAGCATTAGATGAGGAGGGACCGATTGATGAAACCAGTAAATCTTAGAATAAAAGGGCTGAATTCCTTTGTAGAGCTGCAAGTTATTGAATTTTCAAAACTTACAGAAAAAGGACTTTTTGGGATCTTTGGTCCTACGGCTAGTGGCAAATCAACCATTTTAGATGGAATAACCATAGCTCTTTATGGAAAAGTATCTAGAGAAACCAAGGAGTTTGTAAATACGGAAACTAATGTTGTAGAAATAAGCTTTGATTTTGAGATAGGACTTGGACAAGCTAGAAAGACGTATAGAGCAGAAAGAAGCATCAAGAGGTTAAAAACTGGAAATTTTAAAACTTCTTATGCAAGGCTTATAGAAATAAATAAGGAAAAACCAGACGCAAATAATATGTTAGCAGAAGGACCAAAAGACGTAGAAGAAAAGATTATAGGTATTATAGGACTAAAAGTTGAGGATTTTACAAGATCTGTTGTGTTACCTCAAGGTAAATTTAATGAATTTTTAAAGCTTACAGGAAAAGAAAGAAGAAATATGCTTGAGAGAATATTTGCCCTAGAGAAATATGGTACCAAGTTGTATGAAAAAATTAAAACAGTTAGAAATGAAAACTTAAAAGCTCAAAGTGTACTACAGGGTGAAATGAAGGGTTACGAGAATGTAGGTGAGGAAGCACGTATAGAAATAAAGAAAACACTAGATGGTTTAAAAGTAGAAGAAAAAGAACTTAAAGTGCAAAAGAACGCTTCAGATAAAGTATACGAGGAGTACAAAACAACCTGGGAATTGCAGCAAGAAAAAGACCGGTATACGAAAAAGGAAGTCGAGTTAAATAAGCAAGCGCAAGGAATCGGTGAAAAGAAAGAGAAATTTACTAAAGGTAGCTTAGCATTAAATGTAAAGCCTTATATCGATAATGCAATGGAAACTAAGAAAAATTTGACCATAAATAAAGATACACTCCAAAAACTTAGCGGCGCATTTCAAATTATATGTGAAAAGCTTAATATTACAAAAACTTCTTATGAGGAAGCCTGGAAATATAAGAATGATAAATTGCCTTCTTTAATTGAAAAAGAAGTAAGTCTAAAACAAGCTATATATATTGAAGAGAAAATAATTTATCTAGCAAATGAAAAAGACATTTTACTAAAAAAACATAAGGATATTACAAGGGATATAAGTGATAAAAATTTAAAAAGTACTATAATTGATACAAATAAGGCGAAAATAGAAAAGCTGTTACAAGTGTCCGAAGAAAAGTTAAGGGAAATAGAGATATTGCCTGAATATAGGGAAAAACTGTATAATGCATACAATAGTGAACTAGAAGTCAACGCTTCCATGAAAAATGTAGAAGAACTTAAAAATAAAGAGAAAGCATTAGAGAAGGCCTCCCTCACAACAAATTCAAAATATAAAGAGGCACGAGTGCAGCAGGAAAACAAACAAAATAACTTAGCGATTTTAGAGGGAAAAGGTGTTGAAATAGCAAATAATTTCCCGGGAGATAATAATTTGTTGCTAGAAAAACAGGAAGCGTATAGTACATTACGAGATGTTTTAGAAAAGACTGTAGAAAGCTATAAAATAAAGGGTGAACTTGAGGAAAAATATAAGAATATTAACAATGAAAGTAAAAAAGTTAGGTTGAATTTAAAAAGTGAAGAAGAAACTATAGAAATCGTGAAAGCACAGATTAAATCTTTAGAAGGTGAAATCAAATCCATGGAGCGCGAAGGTATGGCAGCAGTTTTAGCTACTAATTTGCAAGATGGAGACCTATGCCCAGTATGTGGGTCGGAGCATCATCCCAAAATAGCAGAGTTAATTGTAAATGCTGATTTACAGGGTAAGAAAAGTTTAAAACAAAGTGCTGAGTTAAACTTAGAAGAAATCATTAAAGATTTTCAAAAACATCAAATAAAACTCGCTGGATTTATAAGAGATGAGGCATACATAAATGATCAATTAGCTTTAGTATCAAAGAAAATTAATGATATAAGCATAGAAGAATTACAAGTTGCGAAGAAAACAAGTGAATTAGATTTATTTAAATTTAAGGAAAAAATTGAAATTTATAATAAACAAAAGACCGAACTGGAAGCCCAATTACTTAAATTGCGAGATGAAAAAAGCAAAGTGGACATGGATGAGGCAAAACTTGGAGAAGGGTTAAGAAAAGAAAGAGAAGCACTAATAACATTGCAAGGAGAGGCATCTATTACACTGGGAAGGCTTAAGCTACTACGGGAGAGTCATCAGATTTTGATTGTTGACTTACTTAATGAGGAGAACTTGTTTAAGAAAAAGAACCTACCAAGTCGAAATCAAAATGGTAATGCAACATCAATGTCCATAAAAGAGAAAATACAACAAATTAAAATCATAGATAATGAGGTAATAAGACTGACAGCAGACGCTCGTAAGTTTAGGGAAGAGCTCGCATCATTAGAAAAGCAAAGGTTAGAAATAGACAGGTCTCTAAGTGAACTTTGCAACTTGAAAATAGAAATTGAAACTAGTGGCAAGGAAAAAAGGTCAGAAATAGATCGTTTAACTGAGCAGATAATTGAGCAATGTGGATTTACACCATCAAAGGACGTTACCCCTAAAACAGAAATAGAAAAGGTAAGAAACGAAATAAAAGAGATAACCTTAAAAGAATCAAATTTGAAAGTGATTTTTGAAAAAGAGAGTATAGAAAAGCAAAACCTTCAAACTCAAAAGACCAGTGAAGAAAATAAAAAAGAGATGCTTTTAAGGATGCTTAAAGAGGGAGAAGAGAAATTAGACATAGCACTAAAAGAGAATTTCTTTGAAACCAGGGAAGAAGCTTCTCTATATTTAATTAAAAGAGTAGCCTTGGTTTTACTAGAAAAAGAGATTAAGCAGTATGAAGAAGTTAAACGGGGAATACTAGATAATTTATTAAGAGTAGAAAAATTACTTCATGGAAGAGAAATAGATGTTACCATATTTGAAGAACTAAAAGTGAAAAGGGAAGTTATGCAGACAATTTTAGAAGAAAAGACAAAAGCAATAGGAGCTCAATTTAGAGCACTTCAAGAAATGGAAAGAAAGATACAAGAAATTAAAACGCTTTTATCAAAAAAAAGTGAAGTAGAGCATAAACTTGGTCTTTTAAGAGAGCTTGATCACTTAATTCAAGGGAATAGATTTGTAGAATACGTAGCCATGAACCAGCTGAAATATATATCAATGGAAGCCTCAAAACGCTTAAAGAATATAACAAGGGGACGTTATGCATTGGAGCTTGATGCTGATGGAGCATTTGTAATGAGGGATGATTTCAATGGAGGAACAAGACGTGAAACAAATACATTATCCGGGGGAGAAACCTTTTTAACATCACTGTGCCTTGCACTTGCTCTTTCCTCGCAAATTCAATTAAAGGGCAGTGCTCCACTAGAATTCTTCTTCTTAGATGAAGGATTTGGAACTTTAGACACGGATCTATTAGATGTAGTAATGAATTCACTTGAAAAACTTCATTCAAGTACTTTGTCTGTGGGGATAATAAGTCATGTGGAGGAGCTTCGAAATAGGGTGCCAATAAAACTAATAGTAACACCAGCGCAGCAGGGACAGGGAGGCAGTAAAGTAAAACTAGAGTACACTTAGAGAATTTTATGTGATTTGTAAAAGTGACACCATTGATTTTGTCCTAGTATTTATTATATAATTAAACTGATTTAATTTAGATGGAGGTAGAAAATGAAATTATTTTTGTGTTATATTTTAGCTATAAACTTATACGGGATTTTTGCAATGTATTCTGATAAGAAAAAATCGAGAAAAGGGGGATGGCGAACACCAGAGAATACACTTTTCACTATTGCCGCTGCTTTTGGTGCTTTGGGTATATTTCTAGGCATGCGTTTATTTAGGCATAAAACTAAACATAATAAGTTTGTAATAGGAATACCCGTTATACTTATAGTGCAATTATTTATATTCTTTAGGTACATTTATAGGGTATTTTAAATAGCATATGTTCCCTTGAAAATTTAGTATTTTGAGGTTATAATAAAGGCGACATTATACATAGAATTAATATGTATACCGCAGGAGAAATAATAAAAGTGAACTTCTTATTTCATACCTGTGTATAACTATTCTGTTAATTCCCCAAAATATTCATAGAATATATAATTAATATAAAATTATGGATTAAAAATCGCGCGATTATACAAAGTTATCCTCATTTCGTGGATAACTTTCTTTAAATTGTGGATAAATTTTTAATTGTCTGAAAATTGATTGTTGTAATAGTCATAAAAAAGTTCGATATTTATTTTTCGTTTTATTTACAAAATTTTGACTTGAAATTTTAATATTTAGAGGTTATAATAAAGGTCGAGATTAGACAATAAATTATTATAAATTTTGCATATTTGAAAAAATAAAAAATATTGAAATAATAAGGAATAGAAGCTGGAAGTATATTACAGAATTAATTTTAGTAAGATAAATCAAAGCCTGTGGATAACTTTCCTGTATAATTGAATAAATTTTCAAGAAAATTGTATAATTATCATAATATGGTTTATTTAGTGAACAATTAAAGAAAGTTATCCTCATTTCGTGGATAACTTTCTTTAAATTGTGGATAAATTTTTAATTATATAAAAATATATTAAAATACTAACAATTAAATTTGTATATTGTGTATTAAAATTGAACCAAAAATAACAAATTTCATGAAGAAATTTTAAATGTTTTACTTATGTAAGATTCTCCATGACTGCAATTCGTGGTAAGGCCTCAGTTTTGATAGTACAATTTTTCATGTTAGCGTGCGACAATTTTCTCATGGCCACAGTTGACGTTTTGTGTTAAAAGTATCACCATTCTCTAACATGCTACAATACAGTGTTTCTTTTCTATCGCCTTTAAGTCTAAATTTCTCCCTAAGCTGGATTACATTATCTTTGCAAATATCAGCTATAACTAGACCTTCTTCCATATATAAACTACTGATTATATTTCCTAGTGGATCAATAATCATGGAATCACCACTGTAGTTTAATCCATTTCCTTCTCCCACTCTGTTTATGCCAGCAATGTAACATTGATTTTCTATAGCTCTTGCTTTTAGTAGGGTAATCCAGTGTTCACGACGATCGATTGGCCAGTTAGCTGCAACGGTAATTAAAGTAGCAGTTTTTGAAGCTATCTGAAATATTTCTGGAAAGCGTAAATCGTAGCAGATAAAAGGGGCTATGGTAAAGCCGAAAGCAGTGAAGATGTTAATTTCATTTCCACTTTCATAAAATTTAGTTTCATCTCCAAAGGAGAATGGGTGAATTTTACTATAATTTACAAGTTCCAATCCTTGAGGTGCTATTACAGAGTACTTATTTTTGGAGTGTGGCGATCCTTCTACATATCCAAAACCTATAAAAATATTAAAATTAGAACTCATCTCTTTAAAAAATTCTAAAGTCTCATTATTATTTTCTCCTATTAAAGAAGTATTCATAGAAAAGCCTGTTAAAGTCATTTCAGGGAAAAAAATCATATCCACATTTTCAGTAACTGCATGTTTTATGAATTGCGTCACAGTCTCTTTATTTTTAAACTTATCTTCAAAAACAATATCTAATTGAGCTAGTGCTAATTTCATACTATATACCCCCATTTTGTATATCAGCTATATTAACTGTTAATAAATAAAATCTCTCTATAATACATATTATATCAGAAAGAGGATAAAACTCTCATTAGTATGAAATTTATCCTCTTTCATTGTAATCGAGCCTCCAAACAATAAATTTCATGCAATTATTTGTATATCAATCCTTAGAAATAATGATATGTAAGATCTATCTGATTAAAATAACTACAAAATTTATTATCATTTAAGGTAAGAGTATGTAGGATAGTGAAAGATAGTATATAATGAGTCTGTTAACGAATTCTCTACTATCAGAACGACATATATACTCTTACTTCAAGGGTTACATAAAATTAGTGCATAAATATAGCCAAAGGAAGTGGAGACTAAATGTTAAAAAGTTTAAAACAACTTGTATCAAGAGTGATAGATGATGATATTACAGCTTTGGCAGCCCAACTTGCTTATGATTTACTGTTATCATTTTTTCCCTTTTTATTGCTAATCCTTACCCTGCTAAGTTATAGTAATCTAAAAAGTACATATGTGCTGGAATATCTACACCAAATAATGCCTAAGAGTGCTTTTGATTTAATTTACACTACTATTATAAATGTGTCACGTTCAACAACTGATAACTTATTATCACTAAGTATAATAGGTACAGTATGGACTGGGTCTAGTGGTTTCAGAGCTATAATAAAGGGTTTAAATAAAGCCTACGATGAGGAAGAAACAAGACCTTATTGGAAAATATTAGCCATATCCATATTATTTATGGTAGGACTTGCAGTTACAATTATTGTAGCAGTATCCTTAGTAGTATTTGGGCAAATGATAGGGAGACATATTGTAGCGCGATTAAATTTATCTAATAGTTTTATATTGAACTGGGATATTATAAGATATTTGGTATCTCTATGTGGAATGGCATTTACATTTGCAGCATTATATCATTTTACTCCTTGTAGAAGATTAACCTGGAGGGAAGTATTGCCTGGTGCCATTTTTAGTACTTTAGGATGGTTAATATCTTCTTTAGGTTTTGCATATTACGTAAATAATTACAACAATTATTCTGGAGCATATGGGGGTATAGGAGCAGTAATAGTGCTTATGTTGTGGCTTTATATAACTTCTACAATAATACTATTAGGTGGAGAGGTTAATGCATTGCTTGCTTTCCAAAAACAAGGAAAAGAAAAGCCAAAGCGCAAGAAGTATTAAATATACTAGCATATTCATGCAATGGCAATGGTTATACCTAGACTTATTGTGTGAGATTGGGTTATATTTAATAATAGTAATAAAAATACAGGATAGCGAAAAAGGTAGTTTTATATTATCAAGGATCAATTTTCATAAAATATTAACACTTATATAAAGGTATTATGGTATACTTAATATTGCAGTCAAGACAAAGCAAAATGTATTAAAATGGAATTGAAAAGCAAAAAGAATAGTTGTGATTTATTATATATAGATTAAACAAGAGGTGGATTAAGATGAAATCATTAGGAAAATGGGAAAAACCAACATTAATATTATGTGATGTACTACTAATAAACGTGGCGTATATGTTAGCTTTTTATTTTAGATATAATTATAGGGACTTTGCGTTCTATTTTAACAGTTACAAATCAATAGCATTAGTTGTAACTGTTATCTACATAGCGTGCTTTTTTCTCTTTAGGCTTTATGGAAGCCTTTGGAGTTATGCAAGTATAGATGAATTTATGCTAGTTATCGGTAGTTGCCTTACTGCAAATATGGTAACAATTATAGCAACTAGACTTATTGGGCATAGATTTGCATATGGAGCCAGTGTAATAGCTTGTGCTTTTAGTATTATTTTTATAGTTGGTTTTAGAATGTCATATAGAGTCTATGGAAGATTCGAAAGCATTTTAAATTGCAATGCTAGTAAAGATCAAAAGAAGAGAGTAATGATAATTGGCGCAGGGGCAGCTGCAGCTATGGTTATAAAAGAAATGAAAAGCAGTGACCAGAGTAAATATAGACCTATAGTTGTAATTGATGATGATAATAACAAAACAGGAAACAGTATTATGGGGGTAAAGGTTCTTGGATGTAGAAAAGACATACCTATAATAGCTAAAGAAAAAGCTATAGAAATTATACTTATAGCTATTCCAACAATAGAAGATGAAGAAAAAAAACAAATTTTAGAAATATGTAAAATAACGAATTGTAAGATAGAAATTATTCCAGGAATGTATGAAATAATGGACGGGAAAATTTCCTTAAATCAAATTAGAAAAGTAGATATTGAAGACTTATTGGGCCGTAAAGCAGTAGTCCTTGATATGGAAGGCATCGCAAGTTATATTACTAATAAAACCATTCTAGTAACAGGTGGTGGAGGTTCTATTGGTTCTGAATTGTGCCGTCAAATTTCAAAGTTTGATCCATTGCAATTAATTATTTTGGATATATATGAAAATAATGCTTATGATCTTCAAATTGAACTTCAGTATAAATATCCTAAATTGGATTTAAAAGTATTAATAGGATCAGTTAAAGATGTGCAGCGCCTTGAGGGCATTTTTGAAAAGTATTCACCAAACATAATTTTCCATGCAGCGGCGCATAAGCATGTTCCACTAATGGAAGAGAGCCCTATGGAGGCCATAAAAAACAATGTGTTTGGTACTTATAACGTAGCAAGTTGTGCACATAAGTATAATGCAGAGAGATTTGTTATGATATCTACAGATAAAGCGGTAAACCCAACAAATGTTATGGGAGCCACTAAGAGAATGTGTGAGATGATTATACAATCTATGGATTGCATAAGTAAAACTAAATTTGTTGCAGTGAGATTTGGAAATGTTTTAGGCAGTAATGGGTCTGTTATACCATTATTCAATAAACAGATAGCTCATGGTGGTCCAGTTACACTTACTAATAAATACATAACTAGATTTTTTATGACAATACCCGAAGCGGCGCAACTAGTCCTCCAGGCAGGGGCATATGCAAAAGGTGGAGAAATATTTGTGCTTGATATGGGGAAACCTGTTAAGATCTACGATTTAGCTTGGGATTTAATAAGGCTTTCAGGGTTTGAGCCAAACGTAGACATAAAAATAGAAGTTATAGGACTTCGCCCAGGTGAGAAACTTTATGAAGAACTTCTAATGAGTGAAGAAGGGCTTATAAATACTAAACATGAGAAGATTTTTATTGGCAAGCCAACATTTAGTGATTTATCTGAGATGAAAGAGAGAATGAATCAGCTTAAGGAGATTATTGAAAAAGATAATGTAGATTTATTAATTTCAAAAATACAGGAAATAGTTCCAACGTACAATAGAAGTATAGTAGAAAGTGAAGTTGCAACTGTATCAGAATAATTATAAAAACAGGAGGAACATTATGGGAAGATTTCTTGATGTTATAATTAGTTTATTAATACTTATTGTGTTATCACCATTATTTTTAATTCTAGGAATAGTAATAAAGTTAAATTCAAAAGGACCAGTATTTTTCACTCAAATGAGAATAGGCAAGGATAATAGAAAATTTAAATTTTATAAGTTTAGGACAATGAAAATTGGAACTCCTAACGTTGCGACTGATAAACTGGATAATTCAAAAAGTTATATAACTGCAATTGGAAAAATATTAAGGAAAACCAGTATTGACGAACTTCCACAATTAATCAATACATTAAAAGGTGATATGACCTTTGTAGGTCCAAGACCTGCACTATATAATCAGTATGATTTGAATGAAATGAGAACAGAAGCAGGAGTTCATACACTACTTCCAGGGGTTACTGGATGGGCTCAAATTAATGGCCGAGATAATAATGATGATCGAGAAAAAACAGAATATGACGTATATTATAAAGAAAACAAATCATTTATACTTGATATAAAAATAGTCTTTAAAACGGTGTTTAAAGTTTTGAAAGCAGAAGACGTACTTGATGATAAAAATAAAAAAAAAGATTTTGAAAAAGTATAGCAAAAAGTATTAGTAAGTAGATAAACACGAAGGATTTACAGACAAATATAAATATGCTATTGTATGTAGAGATACTTTGGCAAATTTTAAAATAGATTAAGTTATAAAGAGTAGCTCTGCAAAAGGAGAAGTAGATGAAAAATATTTTAATTACAGGTAAAAATAGTTACGTTGGTACGAGCTTAAGAAAATATTTGAGTCAGTGGCCTGATGTGTATAAAATAGATACTATTTCATTAAGAGATGATGAATGGAGAAAAAAAGACTTTTCTAGCTATGATGTTATATATCATGTAGCGGCGGTAGTTCATAAAAAAGAAAAACGTAAATTAGAAAGTTTATATGATAAGATAAACAAAGATTTACCTATTGAACTTGCTACAAAAGCTAAGAATGAAGGAATAAAGCAATTTATCTTTATGAGCACAATGGCTGTTTATGGTAACGATGGAAAAATTGATGAAGATATAGTAATAGGGCTAAAAACTGAAACTAATCCAAAAACTTATTATGGCAAAAGTAAATTATTAGCTGAGGTTGAACTTAATAAGCTTAATGATAATAAATTTAAGGTTATAATATTAAGACCTCCAATAATTTATGGACCTAATTGTACTGGAAATTATGCAAAACTTGAAAAGTTAGCTTTAAACATTCCGATTTTTCCAATGATTGATAACCAGAGAAGTATGTTATGTATAGAAAAATTAAGTGAATATGTTAAGGGATATATAGACGACGAGATAGATGGATTATTTTTGCCACAAGATGAGAAATATGTAAATACAAGTTTACTCGTTAAAAAGATAGCCAAAGATAATGGAAAGAAGATGTATTTATCTAAAGTGCTTGGGTTTATAGTTAAGGTAATGGGTAAAAGAATTAATTTAGTACAAAAGGTTTTTGGAAATTTGGTTTATGAAAAATAGATTGTGAAAAATAAATACAAATGACATAATATTCTAATAAAAATTGAAAAAAAGTAGGGATAGTATGGAAGAATTAAAAAGTATGGAAAAATTAAAATATTCAGTCTTAATGTCAGTTTATTACAAAGAAAATCCTGATTATTTTAGGGAGAGCATAAATAGTATGCTAGAACAAACAGCGAAGCCAGATGAAATTGTAATCGTAAAAGATGGTGAGTTAACAAAGGGCCTTGATGATGTTCTTTTCGAATTTCAAGATAGTGAAATAATTAAAGTTATTGCATTAAAAGAGAATAAGGGGTTAGGTGAAGCTCTAAGCATTGGAATTAAAAATTGTAGAAATGAATTAATTGCACGTATGGATTCAGATGATATATCAGTAAACAATAGATGTGAAAGACAACTGGAGAGTTTTGAAAGTAACAAGAAACTTAGCGTAGTTGGAACTGCAGTATCTGAATTTATAGATGATCCAAGCGTTACAATCGCTTATAAAGGCGTTAAAACCAGCGATGAGGATATTAAAAGGCAAATGAAGTTTAGAAATGCTTTTAATCATCCTAGTGTAATGTTTAAAAAAAGTGATGTTTTAAAAGCCGGTAGTTACATGCACTGGTTTTTAAATGAAGACTATTATTTATGGATAAGAATGATGTTGCATAACTTTATATTTGAAAATATAGATGAACCACTATTAAAAATGAGGACAACAAATGATACATATCTTCGTCGGGGTGGGTGGAAATACTTTGTTACTCAAAAGCGTCTATTTGATTATATGTTAAAAAACAAAATAATTAATCTAGTTGAATATCTTTATAATAATTCAATTAGATTCATTACGCGTCTATTAATACCAAATAAAGTTAGAAAGATATTATATTTAAAAATGCTTAGGAAAAAGGTGTAAGTTTAACATTATATGGAAAGGATGATTTTATGACTTTTATTTTTATAGTATTTAGACCCTACCACATCATATCAGCCTACAATATTATCCAAGTGATAAAAGGTAAATATCCAGATGCTAAATGCATAGGTTACATATCGAATGCTAAAGATGAATTTTGGGATGATCTTTTTGATTATGATAAAATATTTGATGAAAAATATTATTCTTTTAATTTGTTTTTTGAGAAAAACATACTTAATGTAGTAAAGGTAATACATAATAACATTAAAATTAATTCCTGCATAAATGATATATATTCTAATAATCCCCAAATTGATGGAATAATAACCTTTAGTGATACATGGAAATTATATCAAAAATTGGTGGTAAAATATAAAGATGTAACAAAAAATTGCATAGTTATGGACGAGGGAGCGGCACTATATTATAAAAATACTGTTGCTGAGTCGTCGAAAGTACGTAAATTAATTAGAAAAATTTTAAATGGATGGGATTATGAGAGTTGTTCTATGGGAGAACATTCAAAAACTATAAAAGTGTATGCTAACTATCCTGATAAAGTGAAATGTAGTGGTAAAAAAGTATACTTAATGCCCAAATTAGATTACAGCAAAATTGTAGATGTGATAAAAATAAAACCTGAAATAATAAATTCTGATAAAAAGAAATGCCTTTTTATATCTACTCCAATATTTATTTTAAACAATAACGATAAGATCAATTCAGTGGAGAGTACAATGAAACTTTTTGAGATTTTATCTGAAAATAATATAGAAATCTATTTTAAGATGCATCCCGCTAATGAAACTATAGATGATATAAAAATATATTTAGATAAGTTTAAAAATATAAAAGTTATCGAAGATCAATCTATACCTGTAGAATTTTTATGCGCCGCAAACAATTTTGATTATATAATAAGTCCAATATCCTCTGCACTTTTAAACTTATCTAATTTTAAGTTTAATTGCATTAGTTTGCCATATTTCGCATCTAAATTTTTACAATGTTATGATTTATTAGAACTATTCAAAGCAAATGGAATTAAAATCGCTCTAAATCAAGAAGAGCTACTTTCAATAATAAAAACTAACGAAAAAATTGACGCTTTTAAGAAAATTGATAATTGTTCTGAGCAGATATGCGAAGATAATTTAGTATTTTTAGATTCGCTTACGAGTTAAATTATAAATTGATAAATTATCATGAATTAGCCGATTATTTTGGTTGAATATTTAAAAATGTTAAAATACTAAACAAGGAAGATGATGTATGAGAGAAGAAGTTATAGATTGGTTTCAAACACGCAATAAAAAAGAAATTTTCTATTGGGTTCAATTTGCATTGTTTTTTCTGAGTAATATAAATACCCATGGTGAAAGTTATGTAAGAATGATTATACTCGCTATATATGTATTTGGAGTTCTTTATATGGCATTTAGTAATCCCGAATTTAAGCGTCCACCAACTTACATAATAGTTATATTTATTTTGTATATCATATTAAATTCAATATTTATAAGAAGTTTCAGTGTACATATTATATATTGCGTAGTAACTTTTCTTATGATAAGGGAACTTAAGTTTACTAACAAAGAATTACTGTCCATAATTAATAAAACAGCAATTGTGTACTTCATAGTATCTGTGTTAATTAGTTATACTCCTTTAAGGGTTTTATCTATTTATGATACAAGAGCAGTAGTAAATAGATTTTTTCCGAATTTATTATTTAGATTTATAGGAATTGAAGGTAGCCCAGCGGGTCCCGATATATTTTATGTATTGGTACTAATTAGTAATTTGGTTCTAAATAAAAAGAAAAGTAAGTTTGTTTATATCACCTTGAGCTTAATAATTTTGATTTGGACCTCAAGTCTTTCTCCAATTTTAAGTATTGTAGGAGCTCTTATCATATTGCCTTTTAGTAATAACAAAAAAGTTAAAACCACATATGGTGCTTTGCTATGGTTATATCAATTTGTAGTTATCATTATCTATACTTATAGTTCTGTGGGAGTGAGGAATTTTTTGAATCTTGCCAGTACCTTAAGGGCAAGGATATGGTTCAATATGTATTATAGTTTAAGAGAACTCTCCACGCCTCTTCAATGGATTTTAGGTAGAAAAGGACTTGTGAATTTTTTGCATAGTCAATATCATAATATCAATAATCCCCATAACTATAGCCTATTTCTGCTACAGTTTGGAGGAATAATATCCGTGGCCATCATTATAGTAATTGCAACGCTATATTTTAAGAATATGAACAGTAAGTATAAGATTTTTATAGTCTCAGCCATATTAATTTATGCCTCAACAAACACTTTTATATTAACTATCAGGGGTAATCCTATTTTTATTTTTGTAATAGCGACGTATTTATCATCTGGTAATGAAACTGAAAGTAAAATACTATGTGAGGAAGATGATGTATGAAAAAAGAAGTTATAAAATGGTTTGATTCACTTAATAATAAAAAAGAAATTTTCTATTGGATTCATTTTATTTTGTTTACTATTAACAACCAGAATTTTAGTTTTGTAAATTATTCAAGAGCTGCCTTATTGGGTATGTATATATGTGGATTTATTTATATGGTAATTAAAAAACCTGAGTTTAAGCTTCCACCAAAGTGGATGTTACTTCTATTTGCGGGTTATATTATATTAAATATGGTAACTACAAGAACTGTAAGTGTACATATTATATATTTGGCAGTGACCTTTATTATTATAAATCAATTTAATTTTAGTAAGAGTGAACTACTTGCCTTAATCAATAAAACGGCAATTATTTACTTTTTGTTAGCTGTTTTGTTAACTTATTCACCTTTAAAGTTTCTCTCTGTATATGGACCAAGATTAATAGTAAATAAAATTTTTCCGCATTTATTATATAGATTTATCGGAATTGAAGGCACACCAGCGGGTGCGGATATATTTTATGTAATAGTACTAATTAGCAATATTCTTAATAAAACTAAAAACAAGTACTTTTATATTACCTTGAGCTTAATAGTTTTGGTTTGGACTTCAAGTCTTGCTCCAGTAGTTAGTATTATAGGAGCGCTTCTTATATTGCCTTTTGCTAAAAATAAGGTAATGAAAATTACATATAGTACTTTTCTATGGCTGTATCAATTTATAGTTATCATTATGTACAGTTTTGGAACAGTAAGACTTAGATATATTTTGGATGTTTGTAGTACTTGGAGAGCAAGAATATGGTTTAATATGTATTATGGGCTAATAGAGAAAAACTCCATTGCCCAATGGATTTTAGGTAGAAAAGATCTTGTAGAGTTTTCGCATAGAACAGATACAATTATTAATAATCCACATAACTTTAGTTTGTTTCTTCTGCAATTTGGAGGAATATTAACTTATTGCATAATTATCTTTATTATAACGATGCACTTTAAGAATATGCGTGATAGATATATGATTTTTGTAGTATCGGCGTTATTAATTTATGCGTCAACAAATACATTCATATTTACTATCAGGGGTAATCCTATTTTCATATATATATTAGTCATGTATTTAACGGCATTTCAGAAGGAAAGACCGCCCACTTCCATAGGGGGGAGTTATATACAGTAGCAAAAAGAAAACTTTAGTTTGAGTCTAAATTTCCTTGTGAAGTCGTTAATACAGCACCGCAGGTTATGATTTAACGGCATTTCAGAAGGAAAGCCCCCCTGATACAATAAGGGAAAGGAAAGCTATATACTGTAAATGAAAGAAGGAGTATTATGAATCTAGCATATATAATACAAGCTCATACAGGTGAAAACCAATTGATAAGTCTAATTAATCAATTATCAGATGCGGATACAGATATTTTTTTGCACGTAGATAAGAAAAATGATGAGCTCTACGTGAATTTATTGAATTATTACTCAGACACTTCAAATATTTATTTTGTTAAGGTACGCGGAGGTGTAAATTGGTCTGGATTTAGCATGGTTGAAGCTACTTTAAAATTAATGAATATGGTTCGCAGTATTGGTAAAAAATATAATTATATTAGTTTTATTAGCGGTCAAGATTACCCTATAAAATCAAATGAGTATATTAAAAAGTACCTTACCGAGAATCAAGGGAAAGAATTTATTGAATTCAGAGATATTGCTCATCATTTTTGGAGATTAAAATGTTATAGTTTTTTTCGTGAAAATAAAAATAATAGAAAGTTATACATGAGGATTTTAGACAATGTAATTCGTTATCCGCAAAAAAAAATGTTCACAAGAAATAATTTTAAAAACATGAAGTTGTATTATGGATCTACTTGGTTTACAATAACTTATGATTGCATGTTATATATATTAAGCTACTTGCAGGATAATCCAGAGTATATAAAGCAGTATAATCATACATCATGCTCCGATGAACATTTTTTTCAAATGATTGTTATGAATTCACATTTTAAAAATAATGTTGTTAATAATAATCAAAGATATATTGATTGGTCAAATGGTGGCAATAGCCCTAAGGCACTAACCGTCAAAGATTATGATAACTTGAAAAATAGCGATAAATTATATGCAAGAAAATTTAACTATGAAATAGACAAAGATATAACTGAAATGTTAAGCGAGAGTTTTTGCAAAGAGAAACTAAATGTAGGGAGGAATAACATGTTAAACAATAAAACAATTTTAATAACTGGTGGTACTGGTTCTTTTGGAAAGAAATTCACCGAAATGATACTTCAAAAATATAATCCTAGAAAAATAATTATCTATTCCAGGGATGAATTCAAACAGGATTTAATGAATAATGAATTCACTAAAAGGTTCCCAGATGATATTAAAAAACTAAGATTTTTTATAGGTGATGTTCGTGATAAAGATAGATTATATAGAGCATTTGACGGAGTGGATTTTGTTATTCATGCTGCAGCGATGAAACAAGTTCCTGCATGTGAATATAACCCAGTTGAAGCAATCAAAACAAACATACATGGTGCTCAAAACATAGTTGAAGCAGCAATAGATCGAGGAGTTAAAAAGGTTGTAGCTCTATCTACAGATAAAGCGGTAAACCCAATAAATTTATATGGCGGTACAAAACTTGTGTCAGATAAATTATTTATATCAGCTAATGCTTATGCAGCAGACAAGGGAACTATATTCTCAGCAGTGCGTTACGGAAATGTTGCAGGAAGTCGAGGCTCTGTAATACCCTTCTTTGACACAATAATTAAAGATGGAAGAAAAGATTTGCCTATAACTGATTATGAAATGACAAGATTTTGGATAACACTTGAACAAGGCGTAGAACTTGTTTTCAAGGCTCTCGAGGAATCAAAGGGTGGAGAAACTTATATTTCTAAAATACCTTCTTTTAAAATAACAGATTTAGCTAAAGCAATGCTTGATGATGTTGAGCCAGTAGAAGTAGGAATAAGAGAAGGCGAAAAACTTCATGAAGTAATGGTCACAAGTGATGATTCTAGAACTACATATGAGTATGATAAACATTACATAGTATATCCTCATTTTGAGTGGTGGAATTTTGAAACACACTTTACACCAGGTGGGACGCTTATAGAAAATGGTTTTGAGTATAATTCTGCAAATAACGCACAGTGGCTAAATGTTGAGCAGCTAAGAGAAGAAATGCTTAAATATAATATATACGATTGTTATAAAAATAATGGATTAAACAGATAATTTTTTTTAATAAATTGATAATTAAATAGTAATATTGCTAAACTTAATTAAACAATAATATGTAATTAAAAATATTAGGAGGTTGATTTTAATGAAGCTAGCTATCTTTGGAGGAAAAAAGGTAAGAAATACAATGCTTGCATATGGTAGACAGTGCATTGATGAGGAAGATATTAGCCGCGTTAATGAAGTTTTAAGAGGCGATTTTCTTACTACAGGGCCTTATGTTAAAGAGTTTGAAGATAAAATTGCAAAATACGTTGGAGCTAAATATGCAGTAGCAGTAGCAAATGGAACAGCTGCTCTCCATATGGCATGTTTTGCTGCAGAAATTGGTATCGGTGATGAAGTAATAGTTGCCCCTATGACGTTTGCAGCATCAGCAAACTGTGTATTATATTGTGGAGGTACACCTGTATTTGCAGATATTGATCCTAAAACACATAATTTAGATCCAGCTGAAATTGAAAAACACATAACGTCTAAAACTAAGGCGATAATCCCAGTAGATTACTCAGGTCAATCAGTTGATATAGATGTTATAAGAAAAATTGCGGATAAACACAACCTAATAGTAATTGAAGATGGTGCTCATGCCTTAGGCAGTGAGTACAAAGGCAATAAAGTGGGAACAATTGCAGATATGACAGAATTTAGTTTCCATCCTGTTAAACCAATAACCACAGGAGAAGGTGGAGTCGTTGTAACTAACAATGAAAAGCTGTATAACAGAATGATGTTATTTAGAACTCATGGTATTACAAGAGATGAAAGCCTTATGGAAAAGAATGATGGCCCATGGTATTATGAACAAATAGATTTGGGATATAATTACAGAATAACTGATATACAATGTGCATTAGGTTCTTCTCAAATTAAGAAACTTGATAACTTCGTAGCAAGAAGAAGAGAAATCGTAACTGCATATAATAATGGATTCAAGGATGTTGAAGGAATTATAACTCCATATCAAGCTGAGTTTTCTAATTCTGGATGGCACATATATGTTATAGAATTAGAACTAGATAAATTAACTTGCACAAGGAAAGAAGTGTTTGTTGCATTAAAAGCTGAAAACATAGGAGTTAATGTTCATTATCTACCAGTATATTTACATCCATATTATAAATCATTAGGATACACAGAAGGTCTATGCCCAAATTCAGAAAGAATGTATAACAGAATTCTAACACTTCCATTACATCCTGGCATGACCAAAGATGATATAAATGATGTTATAGAAGCTGTAAAAAAAGTTATTACTTATTATAGAAAGTAGGGTGTTTTATGAGAGTTGTTTGTATTATGCAGGCAAGAGTTGGGTCAACAAGATTACCAAGGAAAGTTCTAAAATCAATATGTGGTAAAACAATTTTAGAACATGATATAGACAGATTAAGACTAGTTAAAAGTATAGATGAAATAATTATAGCAACAACAGTTGAGGACAGAGATACCGAAATAGTACGCGAGGCAGATAGATTAGGCGTAAAATATTTTAGGGGTTCTGAGAATGATGTTCTATCAAGATACTACTTGGCAGCGAAAGCAAATGATGCAGGTATTGTTGTAAGAGTAACTAGTGATTGTCCGCTACTTGATAGTAAAGTAACAGATCAGACAATCAACTATTTGTTAGATAATCTTGATAGATATGATTATGTTAGTAACACACTTGAGGCTACATTTCCACGAGGTCTTGATGTAGAAGCATTTACATTTAGTTCCCTTGAGAGAGCATTTAATGAAGCAAAACTTCCAAGGGAGCGGGAACATGTTACACCTTATATTTATACGGGTAGTAATAACTTTAGATTAGGATGCTTTAAAAATAAAGTTGATTACTCAAATTGTAGATGGACATTAGACACAAAAGAAGATTTTGAGTTTATAAGTGCTATTTATGATAGATTATACAAAATAAACCCTAACTTCAATATGGAAGACATAATAAAACTAATTGAAGTTGAACCAGACCTTGCGAAAATCAATGAAAATATTATTCAGAAAAGTATATAAGAGGAATTTATGGATATAAATAAGTATAAAATTGGAGATAAAGGTAGTATTACGAAACAGATAACAACAGAGATGGTTATACAATTCTCGAAAATTACTGAGGATAAAAATCCAATACACTTAGATGAAGGGTTTGCAAAAAACACGATATTCAAAGGACGTATCTCTCATGGCATGTTAGTTGGAAGTTTAATTTCAGCAGTAATTGCAAATATTATGCCAGGAGAGGGATCCATTTATCTATCTCAATCACTTAAGTTTCTAAAGCCAGTAAGACATAATGATGTAATAACTGCAGAAGTTACAGTTGATGAGATATTTTATGAGAAAAGCAGGCTTAAACTTAAAACAATTTGTACAAATCAAAACAATGAGGAAGTTATTGTAGGAGAGGCCATTGTAATGATTTAGTAATGATTTAATAATAATGATTTAGTTGAAAAGGGGTGTGAATATGTCTCTAAAATTAAGAAAGATTAAAGATGAGGATCTAGAACTTATAATAAAGTGGAGAATGAGCCCACAAGTTACAAGTTATATGTATACTGATCCGGTACTTACAATAGAAGGACAGAAGTTATGGCTCAACAGTATTTCTCAAAGCAACGATGTTTTATATTGGATAATTGAATATGATAATGTTGCAATCGGAGTTATGAACATTTGTGATATAGATAAAGTAAACAGAAAATGCTCATGGGCTTATTATATAGGAGACACAAGTTTTCGTGGAAAAGGAATTGCAGTTACACTTGAGTGTAACATTTATGATTATGTTTTTGAAACATTGGGATTTAATAAGTTATGTTGTGAAGTTTTTGAGACCAATGGTAGAGTAGTGAAGATGCACAATAAATTTGGAACAGAAACTGAAGGAATACTAAGGGAGCATATAATAAAAGGTGATGAAAAATATAACGTAGTCACAATGGGAATTTTAAAACAAAAATGGGATACTACTCGTGAAAACTTTAAATATGATAAAATTGTAATTGAGTAATTAAAGATTATAAGGAGATAAAAATGAAAGAAATAAAGATAAACAATACTATTATTTCAGAAAACAGTCCTTGTTATATAATTGCAGAGATGTCAGCTAATCACAATGGAATTTTTGAAAATGCAGTTGAGCTTATAAAACAATGTGCACAGGCTGGCGCAGATGCAATTAAACTGCAAACATATACTGCAGATACTATAACCATAGATTGTAATAATGAGTATTTTCAAATAAACCAAGGTACTTTATGGGATGGTAGAGTATTATACGATTTATATAAGGAGGCATATACTCCTTGGGAATGGCAACCAAAACTTAAGAAAATTGCAGAAGATTTGGGTATAACACTGTTTTCTTCACCATTTGACAAATCATCCGTAGATTTTTTAGAAAAAATGAATGTAGAAGCGTACAAGGTAGCATCTTTTGAAATAACAGATATACCTTTAATTGAATACATAGCATCAAAAGGCAAACCGGTTATTATGTCAACAGGGATTTCAACACTTGCAGATATTGAACTGGCAATTAGTGCATGTAAAAGGGTTGGAAATGATAATATCATTTTGCTTAAATGCACAAGTGCATATCCTGCACCATATGAAGAAATAAATTTAAATACTATAAAGAACTTATCAGAAACTTTTAATGTAGTTACTGGATTATCAGACCATAGTTTAGGAATAGAAATACCAGTAGCGGCTGTGGCTCTTGGCGCAAAGGTCATTGAAAAACATGTAACCTTAAAAAGAAGTGATGGTGGCGTAGATTCAGATTTTTCACTAGAACCTCATGAGCTCAAAGCTATGATAACAGCTATCAGAAATACAGAAAAAGCATTAGGGAAAGTTACATATGAGCTAAGTGCTAAATCAATTAAGAGTAGAGAATTTTCAAGGTCCCTTTTCATTGTTAAAGATGTACAAAGTGGAGAAGTTTTTACAGAGGATAATGTGCGTTCTATTAGACCAGGATATGGTTTGCACCCTAAGTATTTAAGTGAAGTACTTGGAAAGACGACTTCAATGGATATGAAAAAAGGAACACCACTTAAATGGGAATTTATAAAATAGTGAGGTATACGTCTTATGAAAATTGCATTTCGTGCTGATGGTGGATCTGTTATAGGAATGGGACATATAATGAGAACATTAGTCTTAGCTAGAGAATTAGCTAAGACTAATAGTGTTTTTTATGTATGCAAAAAAGATGAACCTTTAACAGAGAAGTATATAAATGGTATAAATAAAGTAAAGCAAGAAGGTTTTGAGGTAGTTCTAATTAATGAGAATAATATAATTGATGAATTGGCGAATGTTAATGCTGATTGTTTAATTACTGACAGTTATGATGTTGATGAGGATTATTTTAATGAAACTAAAGATATGTTTAGTAAAACTGGATATATAGATGACATAAATGCATTTTATTATAATGTTGATTTTGTGATAAATCAGAATGTTACTGCAAATAACTATAAATATAAATGCAACAAAGATACAGCGTTATTTCTAGGCACTGACTATGTTATGTTAAGACAAGAATTTAGAGAAAGTAAACCTAATAAAATTAAAGTAAGTATTAAAGATGTATTGATTACCATGGGCGGGGCAGATCCAGCTAATTTTACATTGAAGTTACTTAAGTACATAAAAGATTTAGATTATAATTTTCATGTAGTTATTGGTCCTTCGTTCTCAAAAATCGAAGAAATTGAACTAGAAGTAAAAAATAGTGAAAACATCAAATTATATTATAATGTTAACATGATTGAGATGATGAAAATAAGCGACATAGCAATAGCTGCTACGGGTAGTACATTATATGAATTAGGGTCGATGGGGTTACCTACATTAGGTGTTATACTTGCAGACAATCAAGAGGACGTTGCAAAAGAAATGCATAAAAATGGTTATATGATAAGTTTAGGGTGGCATGATAAGGTAGAAAAGAGAGAGATAATAGATGCAATTATTAAAATTAGTGATTTTGATTTAAGGAAAAAGATGAGTGCTAGCGCTATAAAACAAATTAATAAAAATGGGGTTGAAAAGTTAAGTAGTGAGATTCAAAAAATATTATAATATTAATGAGGCAGCGACCCAGGAGATGATTAAGGTGGTACATATAATATGAAATTAAAGCAGATCTTCAAAAATGAAAAAATAACTATGTTGTTAAAATATTCTTCTATTAAATATATAGCATTAATAATTGTCTTTGTGAAAGGTATTATTAGTGCTAGAGTCCTTGGGCCAGAACTATTAGGAGTCCTTGGTAATTTGCTTTTGATATTAATTTATATATCATATTCAAGTTTGGGAATATTGTACTCTATGAATCGAGAGTATGTAATATATGAGTCCAGGGATGATCAAAAGAGGGCGAAAGAAGTTATAAGCACCACATTTACCTCACTTTTAATACTTTCTGTATTATTGATTATAGTTGGTATTGGCAGTAGATTTATATATCACGGTCAATTAGGTAATTATATTTTATTAGTTTTTATAATAGGAGTTTTGGACCAATTTAGAATGTTTTATATTAATTATTTTAGATTAATTAATGATTTTAGAAAGATAAATTATATAGAACTTATAAATAATGTGTTAGCCTTTATTTTAATTGTTATTTTTATAAAAGACTTTAAAATATATTCAGTATTATATGCAATGGCTATTGCGGATTTTATAGTTTTTTTCTATGGATATTTTACTAGCAAAAGAATACATCTAAATATTAATCCTGAAGTTTTGAAGAACTTACTAATAGTTGGGATTCCACTACTCATTTATAATTTAGGATTTTATATATTAACAACAGTAGATAGAGTAATGATTATTAAATTTTTAGGATATACGGATTTAGGATATTTTACATTTTCAAATCAAATTGTTAACGGTACATTGGTATTTATTACCTCAGTCACATTTTTATATTATCCAAAAGCCATAAAGACCTTAAATATTGATAATAACAATAATAAGACTGATATTTTAAAGAAAACATTAAACTACACAAAGTTTATTGAAGCTTTTGGAGTTGTTTTATGTTTGTTTGGTGTAATATTAATACAACCATTTGTTAATATTGTAGTTCCACAGTATCTTGTAAGTATAAACATTTATAGAATCTTAGTATTTGGAGTTATTGCAACTCAAATATCTTACTTTGCAAATGTTTTTATTGTATCAAATAAAAAACAAATGTATTTAGTTTATCTTCAGGGAGTAACCTTAATCTTCGCAGTTGCATTTAATCTCATTTTCATAAAACTTGGTATGGGAATACTAGGGGTTTGTTTGGCAACTTTAATTACAAACGTTGTGTACTCTATAATGCAGTACATAATTTATATGTGGATATTAAAGTTAGACAAAGGATACATAAAGAATTCATGTAAAATATATTTAAAATTCACAGTATATACGATTATAAGTATAGCTATCGGTATGCTTAATTTGAATTTTGTTTTCTATAGTGGATTAATGGTTTTGCTAACTGGGGTTTTATATTACCGCGATATAAGATATTCAATAAAAAGCATATTATCAAGTAGTGGGTTTTAAATCATACTAGAATAAAAAACATTAAATTAATAACGGAAAACCGGATTGCATAATTTGTGCTTCGGTCTTTTGTTAGGTACAAGCATATTAGTTATTTAAGTATTATACTAAAGATATTTATAAGGAGAATGCAAAATGAATGAGGTCAAAACCGATATATATAAAAATGTCTCAATTTTAATACCAGCATTTAATCCAGATGAAAAACTGGTGATTTTAGTTAATAATCTTATAAAAGCAGGTTTTGAAAATATCACTATAGTAGATGATGGAAGTAGTAAGGAATGTAGAACAATTTTTAGTCAGATTAAGCTTAAAAAGCAGTGTCATGTATTGGTCCATGCTGTAAATATGGGAAAAGGTATAGCACTTAAGACAGGATTTAATTATTTCTTAAACAACTGTAGAGAATACGTTGGGATTGTTACAGCTGATGCTGATGGTCAGCATAATGTTTGTGATATCATAAAAGTTTCACAAAGGTTAATAGAAAATCCGCGTAAACTTATTTTAGGGTCTAGAAACTTCTCACAGTCAAATATCCCTTTTAGGAGCAGTTTTGGAAATATACTTACAAGAAAAATGTTCGGTTTTCTTACTGGCTTAAAAATAAGTGATACTCAAACAGGCTTAAGAGCTATTTCATATGATTTTGCCTACAAGTTAATGAGTGTTCATGGAGATAGATTTGAATATGAAACTAATATGTTGCTTGAATGTAAAAATCAAGATATAGAAATTGATGAAGTTTATATAGAGACAATTTATATAGAGGATAATAAATCATCTCATTTTAATCCACTTGTAGATTCTATAAAAATTTACGGGGTTTTCTTAAAATTCATGTCATCATCATTTTTATCTTTTATTTTAGATATTTTAATATTTTCAATGTGTACAAAACTGTTCTATAAGCTAACACCGGAATATTTCATTATATTATCCACTATTGTTGCAAGAGTTATATCGTCACTATTTAATTATAATGCAAACAAAAATGCAGTATTTAAACACAAAGCTAACGATAAATTAGTGATACTTAGATATTATGTATTATGCTCAGTACTTATGTTAGTTTCTGGATTAAGTGTATCTGCTACTTGGTTCGTTTTCAGGGGATCTCAGGTTTTCATTAAAATTATAATAGATGGTGTGTTATCTATTATGAGTTTTAAAGTTCAAAAGGAATGGGTTTTCAAGAAAATGTACTATTCAGAAAGTTTATAATATGATTAATTTGGAAGGAGTTAAAAATATATGTATTTGGTATTAATATTTGCGGTGTTATGCTCTGGTGCTGCTTTAATTGCATTGATATTCAACAGAAAAATTGAAGAAACTCTCTCATTATGGATTTTTGTTATAATTTTTATTTTGTACTTATCTGGAATATCAGGATCACTAAAAAAGGGAGCATATATTGTAATTACAATTGCTATAATTAGTTTTATTTTATGTTTTTTCTATATTTGTAGTAATAGGAAAAAGGTTATAGAAAATATATTAACCCCTGGTTTTGTAATGTTTATTCTATTTTTCGTGATGTCATGGTGGGCACAAAGAGGAAGAATGCTTACATCATGGGATGAATTTTCACATTGGGGTACAGTAGTTAAAAATATGCACATATTTAATGCTCTTAGTAATCACCCAGAGGCAACTACAATATGTAAGGGGTATCCACCTGCAACCGCATTGTTTGAATACTTCTGGATAAAAGTATCTAGAGGTTATGCAGAGGGTAACTTATATAGAGCTATGAACATATTATATTTTTCATTAATGATACCAATTTTTACTAATGTACGATGGAAAGATTATAGTAAAATATTAGTTAGAGTTGTGCTGATATTAATTTTGCCTTTGGCATTCTATCAAGATTTTTACACCAATATATTGGTAGATGCAATATTAGGAATTATGTTTGCAGGTATTCTTATTAATTATTATGAAAATGAAATGAGTGCTTTTAAATTTGTATACATAAGTTTAGCATTATTTACATTAACAATTACAAAATCTTCGGGATTTGGATTAGCAATTATTGCTATTGTAGCAATTGTTATAGATCTCTTATTTATAAAAAGACAGGATTTATTGGCATATGTTAAGCGAGATAAAATAAGTCATAGTTTTATGAGAATAGTTATAGTATTAAGTCCTATATTATTCACATTAATGTCCAAATTGACCTGGTCGCGATATCTTAAGATTACAAAAACAGATGCATCTTGGAATACGAGTAAAATTGCCTTCCATAATATTAAAGATTTATTTACGAGCAGTGCACCACAATATCAGATAACAACAATAAAAAACTTTTTAACTTACCTTCCAAATCATATTATAACTAACTATACAATTAAAATATCGTATATTGGGTGGATGGGGTTGTTACTAGCAATCTCTATTATATTAATTAAATTTGTTTGCGAAGATGATGAAAAAGGTCGATATAAGGTTGCAACTATAACTATATTTGGAGGAGCTGTTATATACAGTTTTTCTTTACTAATTTTATATGTGTTTACTTTTTCAGTGAATGAGGCCACTAATTTAGCCTCTTATTCGAGGTATATGAGTACCTATCTTCTAGGAGCCTTGATATTCTTAGTAGTAACCATATGTTTAAAAGAGCAAACGGGTCCTACTAAATTTAAAATATCATGTTCTATGGGCATCTTATTATCATTACTGTTAATTATAAGAGTAACCCCCGTTATGAATATTACTTTATTAGCGCCTCATAATATTAAAGAAACAGTTAAGATACGTGAACAATATTTACCTATAACAAAGATAAAGCGGCCATTGTACCGTAAAACAGATAAGATGTATATTATTTCTGTTGCAAACAATGGTTTTGATTATTGGGTGAATAGGTATAATATAACACCTATAAAAACCAACGCTCCTTCAACTTGGAGTATTGGTAAACCTTATTATAAGGGCGATATTTGGACTAAAGATATTGATTTAAAAGGATGGGTGGAGCAACTAAGAAGTCAATACACCTATGTGTATATATTTAGAACAAATGACACTTTTAATAAGTCTTATGGAAAAGTTTTTGAGGGTGGAAGTAAAGCCATTAAAAATGATACACTTTATTATGTGCAGAAAAAAAATGGTAAAGTTAAACTCCTAATGAGAAAATAGAAGTTAGTTCCTAGGTTTTATAATTATTAACAAACTAGATATTGTTAATAATAAATCATTATAATTTAGAAAGCCTCCTTTATATATGTTATAATGAGACATATATAAAGGAGGCTTTTTTATGCCAAAAATAAGTGTTATTGTTCCAGTTTATAATGTGCAGGATTATTTAAAAAGATGTTTGGACTCTTTAGTAAATCAAACTTTAAAGGATATAGAAATTATTATCATTAATGATGCATCAACTGATAATAGTCTTAAAATAATGAGAGAATATGAGGCGAAATATAGTAATATTAAATTAATTGACTCACTTGAGAATCTAAGACAAGGAGGGGCAAGAAATTTAGGAATTGAAATAGCAAAAGGTGATTACATAGGATTTGTTGATAGTGACGATTGGATAAATGTAGAAATGTATGAAAAGCTTTACGCTAAAGCTGTTGATACATTGAGTGACGTTGTAGATAGTGATTATTATGTTTCAGATGGCAAGGATGTTATAACTACCGTTGCAAGTAATTCTCAAGATCAACTAGGGGAATTAACTAGCGACAAAAAGAAATCTCTAATTCTTCATAGTGGTAGAATGTGGACCAAAATATTTAAAACAAAATTATTTATAGATAATAACATAAGATTCCCAGAGAAGTTATCTTATGAAGATAATCCAGTTGTTCCGTTACTACTTGCGCATGCTAGCAAACTTGAAAAGGTAAATGAACCACTATATTATTATTTCAAAAATCCAGAATCAACAACAACAACTAAAAATTCATTACACCACTTTGATAGGCTAGAAACTTCTATTATACTCGTGCAAGGATTTAAAAAAGACGGCCTATACGAAGAATTTAAGGAAGAGGTTGATTTTAGATTTTCAGAATTATATTACATTAATACAATAAAAATATGTTTAGCAAATTATGATATACCTCAAATTGATAGGTTATATGAAATTAGAGATTACATGAAAACTAATTTTAAAGAATATAGAAAAAATAAGTATTTTAATAGAATTAATAAAAAAGATAGATTCCTTAGCAAAATGAATGATTTTGATCCAAGTTTAATAGTGAAATCTTTTAATATTTATAAAAAGTTAGTCTCGCGTAAATAAGCTTATTAATTGGACTAAAGAGGAAATCTAAAAACAATATAATGGGGTTTACAAATGTTGAATTATAACTATAAAGACAAGATAAGGTGGTAAATTATGAAACGAAGCAGGCTTCTCTCAAAATATATTTTCATTTTAATTTTATCTTGTAGTCTCATATTTTTATGTTTCTCTTTTGTATTGTATAAGATCAGCTTTATTGATTTTATTAAATATTTAGTTTTTCAAGTTTTCTACATAGTTTTACCTGGTTGTTTTATTTATAGAAAGCTAAAACTAAAAGATGATACCATAGAAAAATTGACTATTGCCTATGGCCTCGGTATTGTGTTTACGATAGTCCAATACTATATATTTTATATAATTAATATAAAAATTTTGTTGTTTATAGTTGGACCTATAATAAGCAGCTTTGAACTTACAATACTTTTTAAAAATAAGAAAAGTAAGCAAAAGATAAAGCAGATTCCATATGGTTTGTTAAGTTTATTTATAATTATATTCATGTTAATGATTGTATGTTTTACGCTGTACAACCCACTACCTTATTTAGTTGGAAAGGGAAGCTATTATCAGGATCTTTTGTGGTATATTGGAAATGTGCAATCACATATTAGAAATGTCATGCCTATTGACAGCAGATTGTCTGGGGTGGCGTTTAAATATCATTATTTCATGACCCTTCACGTAGCTGTAATGCAATACGTCACAAAGATTGATACAGCAGCATTATTTATGCAGTTTTCACATATGGGGAAAATAGCTTTCTTGTTTTTCTCTCTATACGCTTTAGGTAAATATATATTTCATTCTTCAAAGAAAGCATTTGCCTTTGTGTTCATTTATTTTTTTTCAAGTTCCGCAAGTGCTATATTGGATATTAACAAAATAGATGGGTCCTTTTTAAATGTGAATTTTCAGGACGTGATTTGCATTCCGTCTGGGTTTGCACTTGGGCTTGGATTCATGTGCCTTACAGTGCTATTTCTAATGAAACAATTTAAAGAAGAGAAATTGAATATATCATACTTAATAGCTACTTCTGCTTTTTTATTTGCAACCGCGGGAAGCAAGGGACCAATGGGCGCAATGATAGTTGCTGTAATACTTGTTGTTATGTTAATTTCTATAGTGAAAGGTCAGTATAATAAAATCATTGGCATTTACTCTGTTATTTTAGTATTAGTATTTTTAGTAGTGTATAAATTTTTATTAAGCCAGGGAGATGCTACATTAGGACTTAGTTTTGGGTATATACTTAAGGGGACTGTACTTGCGAAATATATAACTGGAAGTTTATCTTTAGTGGCCTTAATTCCGGTGCATTTTATATTATACCTACCATTCGCTGCGCCTATATTTATAATTTGGTTCTTTCAAAGGGTAGGTAATTTAAAAAAAATAGAATTATATCAATTCTTTTTAGGGGGAATAGTTATATGTGGCGTTATGGCTACCTATTTACTAAAACATGATGGACATTCAGAGATGTACTTTATGATGGCAGCAATTCCTTTTATAGAGATATGTGCATTAGAGTTGATTTTTGATAATTATAGTAAGATTAACGCTTTATGTAAAACTGTTTTGTTTGCATTATTGTTATTATCAGTGAGTTCAACAGGTTTCACTATATGTAAAATCAGTACGATTACCTATAATAAAGCACTGTTAGTTTGGAATAAAGCTCAATATGAATCGGAGTCCTCTAAAAATTCTATAACGAAATATGAGTATGAAGGCATGAATTGGATTAAGTGTAATACGCCAACTGATGCAATTATAGCTGGAGATAGATATTATTATAGTGAGGGCAAAGCGAATAAACAAGCAAGATATTTTTATTATTCTGCTTTTTCACAAAGGCAGTTTTACTTGGAGGGATGGTATTACCATTTTAAACTGGGAAGTCCAATATCAGATAAAAAGATTAGGGTTATGGGTGATTTTTATAGGGGCAAACAAAGCGCTATGGATGAATTAAGGAGAGCGAATGTATCATATATACTAGTTTCAAAAAGCGTTCATCCTAATTTAAAATTAAATTATAATGAATTAGAATTAAAATTTAAAAATAGAGATATAGAAATATATAGCGTTAAAAAAAGCGAATAAATTAATAATTTTAAGGGCAGCTCAAAATTTTGGGCTGCCCTTAAAATTATATATAAAATATATTATTTAATAAAAGTGAATGAAATATACTATACATAAATAAATA
>Ga0209540_10000106_pt1 | contig 109495 bp, 86 predicted proteins | sample BarGraIncu01121A_FD_184501 | JGI IMG/M metagenome (GOLD analysis project Ga0209540, IMG submission 184501) | Arctic peat soil microbial communities from Barrow, Alaska - Barrow Graham LP Incubations 011-21A (SPAdes) (version 2) | ecosystem: Environmental > Terrestrial > Soil > Wetlands > Peat... | reverse complement strand
GTTAGTATTCCTTTTAACTGGTCTGCCAGTTCGTTTATCCTGTTATAGGGATATGGATACAATGTTATTGGTCTTAATAGTCCTACTTTTATTCCTCTTTGTCTTGCTAATAATACTACTTTATGGCTTATCCTTGCCGAGAGTCCGTAGGCTACTATGAGGTATTCCGCATCTTTTGTCTCTATTTCTTCAAATCTTACTTCATTTTTGCATATCTCTTCGTATTTTGCATTCAGTTTCAAATTTACCTGTTCCATCTTTTCCGGTTGTATGAATAATGATGTTATTATGTTTCTGCTTCTGTCTTTTGTCTTGCCCGTGGTTGCCCAGGGTTTTTCTACTTTTTTTACTTTTCTGCCTTTTGTGAATACTACTTTTTCCATCATCTGACCTATTGCTCCGTCCGATAGCATCATTACAGGATTTCTGTATTTATCAGCGAGTTCAAATCCAAGGAATACGAAGTCTGCCATTTCCTGTACGGATGCAGGGGCTAATACTATCAAATGATAGTCTCCGTGGCCTCCGCCCTTGGTGGCTTGAAAATAATCACCCTGTGAGGGTTGTATCGTGCCTAAGCCGGGTCCGCCTCTGTTTACATTTACAATGAGGCAGGGTAGTTGTGCCGATGCTATATATGATATGCCTTCCTGCATTAAGCTTATTCCCGGTGATGAGGATGATGTCCATACTCTTGCGCCTGCGCCGGCTGCACCATATACCATGTTTATTGCGGCTACTTCACTTTCTGCCTGTAACGGAATGCCGGTTCTGCCCGGCATTTCTCTTGATAAGTATTCCAGTACTTCTGATTGCGGCGTTATGGGATAGCCAAAGTATGCATCGCATTCTGCCTGTATCGAGGCTTCTGCCATGGCTTCGTTGCCTTTCATTAGTCTGATGTCTGCTTCCATATATTTTTCCTGTATATTTTTATTCTCTGTTTTTTAAATGTTTTTTATCTTCTTTCTGTCTTGCTGAATTTTAAATCTTCTATTTCAATTTTAAATCTTCAATTTTAAATTTAAAACTTATTATATGTAGTCCATATTTCTTAAATCCTTCGCTGAAGGATTTTCTTCTATATTTACTGTGATATTGGATTTTACATTTGATATTGTTGCGATTTGCTCTTTCTTTTTTCCTGATGTTCTGTAAACTTTTATTACTCCGTCGGGACAGACTAAAGCACAATTTTCGCATCCGGTGCAAGTGTCGGGGTTGACAAAAACGGCATAACGGTAACCGAAGTTATTGATTTCTTTGGATATGCCGATCGAGTCTTCTTTGCAGGCTACCGTGCAGAGTTCGCATCCTTTGCATTTCTGTATGTCGATCTCTATCTTGCCTTTCACCTTCCGGGGTTTCTTCGCTGCTGTTGTATTTTCCATATATTAAATCATTTATATTTAGGTAAGAAAATATTTTAAATAACATAAAAAACTACTCAAAATATTGAAGAAATTAAAGGTAAAAGGGGCGGAAAAATCGGGAAAAAATTTCAAATTTGTGTAAATTAAGACAAGGGGTTCCCGATAAATCTGGATCTTTGACATGACCCCTTGTCAAAAAACAAACGAGGGTTTGAAAGACAAGTGTATATATCTATACGAAGCTTGGATACAAGTAGGATTAGCGGATATTTTTATAACTACTTTTAAACGCAAAGAAAATTTACTCCCCCAAGTTGGGGGTGTAAATGGGGGTGTAAAATCACTATTAATTTTAATAGAAGGGAATTCCGGTTTAAGAACTCCTGAATTATCTAAAATATTAAATACGCCCGAAAGGACATTGGAAAAATGGTTAAATAAATTGAAAAGCAATAATCTAATCGAATATAAAGGAAGCGCTAAAAAGGGCGGATATTATTCAAAGAAAAAAAATAGATAATGAGTATAAGTACAAACACAAATAATAATACCTCTGTTCTTAAAGTGGAAAATTTGTGCACAGCTTTAGACCTATGGGTAAAAAATTTCAAAATTTACGCAAAGTTTAAATATAATAAAAACGTGAGCTTTTTCGGGTTGTATCCGGCTGCAATTCCTGCCTGTCCCCCTCCTATTATTATTGTATCCCGGTCCTTTATTTCAAAAATTCTGTCCAAAGCTATTTTAAAAGTTCTAGTTAGATAGAACTAAAAAATCAGCAAAAAAGTTGAGAAATGTTTGATAAAAGACGGGATATGCAGAAAAGAGGCATTTTTGCTTTTTATCTGTAAAGATAGCTTTAATAATAAAAATTTAAGTAGTAAATTAAAATAATGGAACAATTATTTTAAAATCGTATCTATTTGAAAATATTTTAATTGTAAAATGGAAAACAAATTTAATTCCGTCGAATACATTTCGGAATTAGCAAATGATTTGGTAAAAGATTTCGCAATTGCAGGCAAAGCTACTACCCCTCTTTTAGTAGGTACAGCAAAAGAAAATGCTGTTAAAAGCAAACTCCAAAAGATATTCCCTCCACTTATTGATATATCTTCTGGTTGTGTAATTGACTCAGAAGGAAATACAAGTAAACAAACAGATATAATTATATACGAAAAGGATTTTTGTCCAATTTTTAGTATTAATGATACCTCTGAAGCATCTTATTTCCCTTGCGAAAGTGTAGTCGCCGTTGGTGAGATAAAGAGTACAATGAACTATACTGAATTACTAGATTCATTAGAAAAAATAAAATCAGTTAAAATGTCGAAAAGATTTTTTAATTCGCCTAGCACGAGACAATATGGTTCGAAAACGATAATGTATCAAACCCCAGAATCTGGATTTAATCAATCGAAAAATCCATTAGATCAAATATATGGCTTTATCTTATGTGAAAAATTTGGATTGTCCTCAGAAAGCATAATTGAGAGGTTAGATAAAATAATAAATATTTCAGATTCATTCGTATTGCCTAATTTAATATTATCCTTACATGATGGAGTTATATCATATTTTGATAAGGATAAAAATATGATATTAGATTCAAAACATGAATCTTCGGGTCTGATATTATTTAATTATCCCGAAAGTAATTTTCAGTTTTTATTAAGTAGGATTAATTTTTTTATAGGATTTGGTAGAACAACAGACACGTTCCCTTTTGAAAAATATATTATCAACGAAACATTCGTAGGGAAAAAATATTATTATAAACCGTTTTCAAAATAGCACTTTTTATACTTAAATTATTGAAAATTTTCCTCACCCATATTTTTAAAAAATTACTGGATTCCTGCTTTCGCAGGAATGACAAAACTTAGCTCAATATCGGTAATAATTTTTAAGTTATTTTTTTACTTTTGATCTTTTTCAACAACCCCCTTTATCCCCCTTTTCTAAGGGGGACTTTTCAACTTTTCTACGTTTAACGTTTTACCTCTCACGTTTTACTTTTTCAGACACAGAGTTACTCAAAGGTGAACACAAAGTGCCGCAGAGTTAAATATAAAATACTTTTGAATTTTGAATTAATTTTTACCTTTTGATTTTTGAATTTTAATTTTTATTAGTGAACCATAAACTGTGCCATTTCGGATTTTTTGAGTTTGCCCCGCTTTCTATACTGCTCTTTTATCATTACGAATATTACCGGTGTTACAAATAATACATGAACTGCGGATGTTAAAATGCCGCCGATTAAAGGTACCGCAAGGGGTTTTGCTAAATCCGCCCCCGTTCCGGTTGACCACATTACCGGAATTAATCCGAGCATTGCTACGGCAACAGTCATTAATTTTGGTCTTAGCCTCAATATTGCTCCCTCTTCCGTTGCATCAATTAAATCCTGCTTTGAGAGTACTCCATTTTTTTCAATCAGTTTTTTATCGAGTGATTCGTGGAGATATATCACCATAATAACACCCGTCTCCACGGCAACACCATAAAGTGCAATGAATCCCACCCATATCGCAACGGAAAAATTCAAGCCGAGTATTGACATATAATAGACTCCTCCAATCAATGCAAAAGGAACAGAAAGCATTACAAGCAGTGCTTCCAGGAAATTTTTATAAACAAAATAAAGCATAACAAAAATTATCAGGAAAACAATCGGCATAATTAATTCCAATCTTTGTTTAGCACGGATTTGATTTTCCCACTGTCCGCTCCAAGAATAAAAATATCCTTTCGGGAGTGTAGGTGCGAATTCTTTATCGAGAACATCTTTTGCATCATTAACAAATCCACCCATATCCCTTCCGCGCACGTTAAGAAATACGATAGAACGAAGTAATGCGTTTTCAGAACCTATCATAGGCGGACCCGAAGTGATTTTTATATCTACAATCTCTCCGAGAGGAATTTGCATTTTACTGCTGTTAACAGAAGGTGTTGGTTTATTTGCACTCATTCCGCTTCCCGAACTCATAGAACTTATCGAGCCGTTTGATACCGTTACATAAATTTTATTCAGTGCTTCTATATCCATACGGTAGTCTTTTTGATAACGAACCCTTATCGGGAATCGTCTTCTGCCTTCTACCGTTCGTGAAATGTTCTGACCGCCGATTGCCGTTTCAATCACATCCTGAACATCACCGACATTCAGCCCGTATCTTGAAATTGCATCACGTTTTATATCTATATCAATATAAGAGCCGCCCTGTGTTCTTTCAGCGAATACATCAGCCGCCCCGGGAACTTTCTTCAAAATATTCTCTGCTCTTATGGCAAGCTGTTCCAGTGTATCGAGATTCTCTCCGAACACTTTCACCGCTAAATCTGTTCTTACTCCTGTTGAAAGCATATTAATCCGGTTTATAATAGGCTGTGTCCAGCCGTTGCTCACACCGGGAATTTGCAATTTAGAATTCAGTTCGCTGACGATATCGGCTTTTTTAATTCCCTTTCGCCATTCGGATTTATCTTTAAGCATAATGATAGTTTCAATCATACTTATCGGAGCAGGATCTGTCGGGGTTTCCGCACGACCTACTTTTCCGAGCACGTGGTCAACCTCAGGAATACTCTTAATGATTGCATCCTGAACCTGCAGAATTCTTTTCGCTTCGTTTATGGAAACATTCGGAAGCATTGTTGGCATAAACAGAAGGCTCCCTTCGTCAAGCGGAGGCATAAACTCGCTTCCTGTATTCATTATTAGCGGTATAGTTGCAAGAAGTGCAACAATGTTTATTGCGAGAGTAGTCTTTCTGTATTTCAAAGCAAGCCTGAGAATCGGGTCATAGAGCCGGTTGAAAATTCGCGTAACAGGATTTTTATTTTCGCCATACAATTTTCCTTTCATAAAAAGTGTCATTAACATCGGGACGAGAGTTATTGTAATAAACGCCGAGCCTGCAATGGCAAACGTTTTTGTAAATGCAAGCGGATGAAATAATTTTCCTTCCTGCCCTTCAAGTAAAAATACAGGCAGGAATGAGATAACAATTATTGCTTCGGAAAAGAAAATTGCCCGTCCGACCTGCTTTGCGGATTTAGCAGCGATTTCCTTATAATCAATTGTTAATCCTAATTCCTGTGCTTTCGCAATATTACGGTAAGCATTTTCGACCATAACAATAGATGCATCGACAAGAATTCCGATTGAAATTATGAGACCTCCGAGGCTCATAATATTAGATGTGATATTAAACTGACGCATCAGTATAAATGAAATAAGAATTGCAGCGGGAATTTCAATCAATATTCTTAATGCACTTCTGAAATGGAAAAGAAACACAAGAACAATCAATGATACAATCAGGCACTCTTCGATTATAGCACGTTTCAAAGTTTCGATGGCACTTGTAATCAATCCGCTCCTGTCATAGGAAGTTTGAATTGTAATTCCTGACGGAAGACCTTTTTCGAGTTCTTTAATTTTTTCTTTGACCCTGTCAATTACTGTCATTGCATTTTCACCATACCGCATAACTATTATTCCGCCGACAACTTCTCCTTCGCCGTTCATATCCATAAGTCCCCTCCTGGTATCGGCTCCTACCTGCACGGTCCCTATGTCTTTTATCCTTACCGGAATTCCGCCCTTGCCGGATGTTAGGGCAATCTCTTCAATATCGCTGACATTCGTAATGTATCCTTTTCCTCTTATAAAGTATTCAATATCCGATGATTCGATATTACTTCCGCCCACATCTTTATTGCTTCTCTGAACAGCGTTAACGACATCGGATATACCAATGCCGTATGCATTCAGCCGGTTAGGGTCAACATCAACCTGGTACTGCTTTATGAACCCTCCGATAGACGCAACCTCTGCAACACCTTCAACAGACTGAAGTCCGAGCTTGAGATAATAATCCTGAATTGCCCTTAGCTCTCCGAGGTCATACTTATCGCTGGCGAGATGATACCAGTAAACGTGTCCGACACCTGTACCGTCAGGACCTAATATCGGTTTGACGCCTTCCGGTAGTGTTCCCTGTACCTGTGAAAGTTTTTCAAGAACACGGCTTCGCGCCCAGTAAATATCTGCATCATCTTCAAAGATTACATAGATAAAGCTCATACCAAACATTGACTGGCTTCGGACAGCTTTCACCTTAGGCATTCCCTGAAGATTTGTCGTGAGCGGATATGTGATCTGGTCTTCTATTATCTGCGGACTTCTGCCCATCCACTCCGTCCAGACTATAACCTGATTTTCAGACAGGTCAGGAATTGCATCGACCGGTGTATGAATCATTGAATACACACCATATGCAAAGATGCCTATGTATAATAACAGAATTACGAATCTGTTTTTAACCGAAAAATCTATGATTTTTTCTATCATAATATTGTTACTTAATTTTCATTTTTCCCATGGTTAAAACCGTGGGCAGCGAGAATTTTTTCATCGTTACCACGCTGGAGCGTGGTAACGAGAATTAATAAAATGCCTATGTATAATAACAGAATTACGAATCTGTTTTTAACCGAAAAATCTATGATTTTTTCTATCATAATATTGTTACTTAATTTTCATTTTTCCCATGGTTAAAACCGTGGGCAGCGAGAATTTTTTCATCGTTACCACGCTGGAGCGTGGTAACGAGAATTAATAATTACTGTTTTCCTTGTTTATTCCTTGTGCATCCACTGTTATTCATACTTCCGCTCTTATTGCAGCATCCATTGTCCATTGAACCTTCCATTTTCATATTTTTATCTTTGGAATCGTTCATGTTCATATTATCCATTTTCATGTTATCCATGTTCATATTATCCATTCCTTTACAGCCCGAATGTTCTTTTATTTTACAGCAAGCGGGAAGTTTCTCAAATGCATCTTTATCGGCTAACTTATCATTTGCATTATATCCCGTTGAAGTAATTGCATTTTCGATTTTATCAAGACTTGTTTTGGAATCATCAAAAGTTACGACTGCCTGTTTTTCCGTCAGACTAATATCGACATTCGAGACTCCGTCTATAGAGCCGATAACTTTATTTAGTCTATCCACACATTGATCACAGACTATTGAATTTAATTTAATAGTTTCAATCTTCGCATTATTTCCCGAATATGTTAATGCTAATGATGCGAAAGAGGTAACTATTAAAACAACCGCTATTGACAATAGCAGTTTTGTTCTTGATTGCATTGATTTCATTTTGTTGAACATTTTTGTTTTTATTTTAAGTTAATTAAATTGATTTAAATTTATATTTTAATTTTTTATTTACGCAGGTTAAAGATCCCGACTGATCAGGACAGGCTCTGCGACTACTGATTTTTATTAAAAGTTTTGATATTTATTTTTTAATTTACGCAGGCTAAAGACCTGCGACTACAGAATTTTATTTTTTTATTTTTAATTCTTCATTGTTGTTTCTTTTTCCTATCCTGCGGGAGCTTGCAGCAGTCGTCTAGTTTTGAATATGCATCGGGGTCTGCTTTTTTACTGTTTGCATCATAACCGACTGCTGTAATTGCATTTTCAATCTTGCCGAGGTTTGTGACTGATTTATCGAAATTCACATGAACTACTTTTCCGTCAATATCTACTTCGTAATTCTTTACACCCGCAACCATTTTCAGGGCTGTTTCTATCTTACCCTGACAAATATCACATTGTGCAGTGGGAATATTAATCATTGCATGCTGAACGCTTGCATTGTCTTTAGTTGTTTCTGTCTTCTCTTCTTTTGCCGCCGTGTTATTTTTCTCTGTTTGATTGTCAGCAGTAGTTGTTTCCTGCTTCGGTTGCTCTTGTGTCATGTTCTTTTTAGTTGTATCCACGTTGCTGGTTTTTGTTTCTTGCTTTGAACATCCGGTCATCAGAAATGCAGTCGTTACGAAAATAACGGCTAATGATGCGAATGTTCTTTTTAGATTTATTGATTTCATTTTCAGAGTTATTTAATTATTAAAATATTTTTAAAATTTTGTAAACCGTTAAAACGGTTATTATATACTGACATCATACTCCCACGGTTAAAACCGTGGGTTAAGTTTGTTTTCTCTCTCCCTCGACTGAAGTTGTGGGCTTCTGAATATTCTTTAGTTTCCCTGTCGTTTACGACAGGGTTGTGATCTGATCTAAAACAGGACTTTAGCCTAAATATAATATTCAAAAATCCAAGTTTTTCTAAAGTCCCAGAATTCCTGGGCTGCGTTATAACACAATGTATCTTTGAACTAATTTGGGCTAAAGCCCGAATATTGGGCGGTGTAGCCATCCCCGTCGTAAACGACGGGGTAAATCTTTTATTTACAGACAACCGGGTTGTTTGCGATTTAAAAAAATTATTATCTACTTTATAGTTCATTATTCATTGTTCATTATTTTTTCATATCTTTCATATCTTTCATTGCATCGTTGTCTTTTATCTCCACATCATTCTTTTTTTCAGGCATATCCATTCCCGGCATAGTATTCCCTGAACCCATCCTAATCTGGCTTTCGCTGTCGATAAGGAATCCGGCACTGACGACTATTTCATCACCGGAATCAATACCGGAAGTTATAAGATATTTACCATTCCGCTCTCCTCCGATTTTTACTTCCCTGAGTATGAATGCATTTCCGGATTTCTTCACGTACACCATATCCATTTTACCCGTTCTGAGAACAGCATTTTTGGGAACAACAATAGCGGAAGATATATTTGAAGTTGCTATATTTACTTTTACATACATTTCGGGTTTTAGCAATAAATTAGAGTTTGAAGCAGTAATTCTTACCTCTATTGTTCTTGTATCAGGATTTACGAATGGATTAATGTAATCTATTTTACCATTCACAATTTTATCTCCGTATCCTGTTAATTTTATTTCAACAGATTGCCCGATTTTTATTTGACCCAGTTCGTTTTCATAAATATTTGCAGTAATCCATACAGATGATAAATTCACAACATCTGCAATTATAGCGCCCTCCATCACCCAGGAACCTTCGTTAAAATATTTTTTTGTAACGACTCCCGAATAATCAGCGAAGTACGTAATTGAATTCCTAATCTTGTGGGATTCCGCAAGTTCATCAATTTGTGCATCGCTCATAAACCAGAGTTTTAATCTTTGCCTTGCTGCTGCTAAAATTGAACCGATATTTTCTTTTATTCCTTCGTAAGTAGAATTTTCGTTGTTCTTATAATTATCATAAGCTAAAAGAAATTCCCTTTGCGTGGAAATTAATTCGGGAGAATATATCTCAAAGGCTTTTTGTCCTTTGCCGACTTTCTGTCCCTCGTAGTTGATATATAGTCTTGTGATTTTCCCCTTAACCGGAGAAGATATCTGCCTCAGTGCATCATCTCTTTGTTTAACAACTCCGTTTGCTTCGATACCAAAACCGAAATTTTCATATCCTACAGTTTCAGTTTTCACGTTGGCAAGAACCTGCTCGGTCGGCGAGAGCGTTATTTCACCGAGTTCTTTATCTTTTTTTGAATTAACCGTGTCGTCCATTGTTTGTGAGCTTCCTTTCAGAACAAGTTCCATATTGCAAATCGGGCATACTCCCGGATGGTCCTGCTGTATCTGCGGATGCATAGGGCAAACGTAAAGTTCTGCTTTTTTTGTTATCTGCCCGGTATTGTGTCCCCTTATGACGAAATAATAAATCGCAAAAGCATTTGCAAGCAAGAGGAATATAACGGCAATTATTATTAATATTTTTTTATTCATAAGATATTATTGATTGTTTACTGTAATTTGTTTTCCGAGCAGGAATTCAAGCTCACCGGTCTGTTTCAACAGGTCAGTTTCTTCTTTTATAAGCATCATATCTGCCTCTCTCATTTTTCTGAATGAATCAAGCAGGTTCATAAATTCACCCGCACCCGAAGAATAGGAAGCAAGCGAAGAATTGAATGTTTGCCTTACCTGCGGAATAAAAATATCCCTTATGTATTGAATCTTCTGGTTAACGGTTTTTATCATAATAAGCATGTTCTGCAGTTCACTTTTCATATACTGAAGCGCAGACTTCCGCATCGATAACGACTGAAGCTCCATCACGTTTGTTTCTTCTATCATTGAATTTATCTTCCTTGCATTCCAGGGCATAAACGGTAAATCAATTCCTATAGTAAAAGACAGGTAGCTCATCGGCTCTTTTGCCATATACTTTACTCCGCCTGTTAATGTGATATCGGGAACCTTCTCAAGTCCGGCGATATTTCTTTGTATCCTTGTCTCTTCCAGCATATTATCTATTAATCTGAATTCGGGATTGTTAGCAATTATAATCCCGGCTAATTTGGAAGAATCGAGGTCTGCGGAATAAAGCAAAGACGGATTGATATTTTCCGTTTTGAAATTTTCCGGAAGTGATATGTTAGAATAAAGGGATAAATTATTAATATATGTTTTCTTTGTCTGCTCAAATTCGATTTGCTCAAGGACCATCATCTGCAATTCATTATTCATTTTTAGTATCCCGCTCTGATTTCCCATACCCGATGCATAACTTGCCTCAAGGGATTTGATAATGTTCTTCATAATTTTCTGATATTCGTCATTGAAAAGCAGAAGTTTTTCATAGTAATATAAGGCATAGTAATTCAACTTAATCTGTCTTGTTATATCAATCCGGATACGGTCTTTTTCTATTTCCTGCCTTCGGGATTTTACCTGCCCGGATAGTTCATTCTGTTCAAGTTTCCCCGGGAGCATCAGACGCTGTGAATAAAAGGCTCCGTATTCAGGTTTGGTCATAAAATCGAGAGGAATATAATCCAGCATAAACTCGAACATAGGCATAGGCTGCTTGTTATTCTGTTCTGATTTTATCAGCTCGATTTTCCTTGCAAGTTCTACCGGTTCTAATTTTGAATTTGTTTTTATGCCTGACTCTATGAGCTGATTCAGGCTTATTTGAACCGTATCACCACCCGTCTGTGCTGAAACATTGATAGTAAACACAAACAATATAAATATTGCTGCTAAGTATTTCATAAAATTAAATTAATTAATGTAAGTTTAATCAGTATAACCGATTAAAAAAAGACCGATAAAAACACTTAGGTGTCTAAATCAGAAGAGAGGAATACCTGACCGGGAGGTCTGTGGATTTGTTATAAAAGATAAACCTTAGCGGAGTATCTGAGATTTTAAAGAAAATATTCGAAACGAGTTGCGGAGAAAGATTAATTATACCTGAAGAAAGTAAAATTTTAATATTGCCTGCAGATTCAAAATCAGAAGCGTTGGAGATATCTTTGATTTCTTCTTTGCAGCACGAAACTTTTTTTATTGTTTCCGTATTATCCTTATCTTTGCCTTTATCTTTATCCCGGGACATATCGCAGCTGCAGGAAGAGCCGCCCGTCATCCCGCAAATACTTAATGTAAGCGAGTAGCTGATGTTGGATATCAGTACCGTAAAAACAAATAAGGATATTAATATTTTGCTGTACTTTTTCAATAAATAATTCTTACAATTGAAAACAAAAGTAATTTATAAAAGTTCAACTAGCAATATAAAAGAAAAAAGCTAAAATAACTTATGTAAAAACAACACCGTTTTTTCATCTTTTATTTATGTTCCTGTTGTTTTAAATTTAACACACTATGCCGGACATTGAATTCATAAGAGAATATGCTTTAAAGAAGAAGAACGTAACTGAAGAGTTTCCTTTTGATTTTGTAACTCTTGTTTTCAAAGTAAAAGGAAAAATATTTATTCTTTTAAGTCTTGATGATAATCCGGTAGAACTAAACTTAAAATGAGACCCCGAACTTGCATTGGATTTCAGAGAAAGATTTGAGTCTGTGCGACCCGGGTACCATATGAATAAAAAACATTGGAACACTGTAGTATTAGACGGCAGTATCCCAACAAAGGAAATATTGAAGATGATTGATCATTCTTATGATTTGGTGGTTCAGGGATTGCCAAAGGGAAAAAAAGTAATCAAGAAGAGAACACCAAGAAAAAAATAACAACATTAAGAAATTAAACCGACATCATTCTACAATATTTTTCTAATTGCGGATGTTACTTCTTTTGGAACCTGAAGGATGTTCAAAGTTTGAATGTTGAATGTTTTCCATATTGTAATTAATTTCCTTTGAGGATTAAAACAGGTAAATATTAATTTTTTAGTAAATTATAAATTATACATTATGATAATATTAGTTGATATGGACGACGTGCTTGCCGATTTTGACGGCGAGTTTTACCAGAGATGGAACGTGAAACACCCCGAAAGACAAATTGTTCCGCCGGATGAAAGAAAATGTTTTTATATAAAAGATGAACTTCCGAAGGAATGCGGACCCCTCATTTCGGGAATCAATGCAGAGAAAGGTTTTATACGTTCACTTCCGGAAATTCCAGGTGGCATCAAAGCCGTGAATGAAATGGCTGAAATGGGTCATCAGGTATTTATCTGCACAGCTCCTCTTGATTTTTATGAGAACTGCGTATTGGAAAAATATATCTGGGTGGATGAACATATGGGGTTTGGATGGACAAAGAAAATTATTCTCACCAAGGAGAAAGCCATGGTAAGGGGCGATATACTTATTGACGATAAGCCCAAAATCAAGAATGAAGACAAAGCACTTTGGGAGCACATATTTTATGACAAACCGTATAACCGTGAAATAGAGGGAAAGAGAAGGCTTACCTGGAAAAACTGGAAACAAATATTAACCGAATTGTAAAAGGAAAAATATAAGTACAAGTATGAATGACAGACACATAATAAAAATTGCAAAAGAACTGAATCTTAAAGAAAAACAGGTGGAAGCGACTGCTATTCTTCTTGAAGATGATGCCACAATACCTTTTATTGCACGTTATAGAAAAGAGGTAACGGGAAGCCTTGATGAAGTGGAAATCACTGCCATCAGGGACAGGATCGAGCAATTATCGGAACTCGATAAAAGACGGGAAGCTATATTAAAATCCCTTGAAGAGCGTGAGCTGCTGACGGATGATTTGAAAGAAAAAATTGTTGCAGCTGAGACGATGACAGAACTTGAAGATATATACCTGCCCTATAAACCGAAGAAACGCACAAGAGCGATAATTGCGAAAGAAAAAGGTCTCGAACCTCTGGCTCTATTAATATTTGAGCAGGGTGATATTAATTTTGAAGAAGAATCGGCTAAGTTTATTGATATAGAAAAAGGAGTTAATACACCTGAAGAAGCTCTTGCAGGTGCACGGGATATAATTGCGGAAATGATAAATGAAGACAAGACGGCGAGGGAAAGAATGAGAGAACTCTATGTGAAATCCGCAGTTCTTACTTCTGCATTAATCAAGGGTAAGGAGGAAGACGGTATAAAATACAAGGATTATTATGAATGGAAAGAGCCCGCACAAAATGCAGCTTCCCACAGGCTTCATGCAATGTTTCGCGGCGAGAATGAATTGTTTTTAAGGCTTGAGATCCAACCGCCGGAGGAGGATGCATTCGGACTGCTTGAGAGACTCTTTATAAAGGCAAATAATTCTTCTGCCGAACAAGTGAAAATGGCTGCTCACGACGGATACAAAAGATTACTTTCCTCTTCAATCGAAAATGAATTCCGAGCAATGCTCAAAGAACGTGCAGACGCAGAGGCAATAAGAGTTTTTTCTGAAAATCTGAGGCAGCTGCTTCTGGCTCCTCCGCTCGGAGAAAAAACGGTACTTGCTTTGGATCCGGGTTTCAGAACAGGATGCAAAGTTGTGTGCCTAAACAGGCAGGGAATGCTGCTGGAAAATGATACCATTTATCCCCATAAATCCGAATCTGAAAAAATACAGGCAGGAGAAAAAATTGCCGTGCTTTGCCGTAAACATAATATAGAAGTAATCGCAATCGGAAACGGAACAGCAGGAAGGGAAACCGAAACATTTGTAAGAAATTATTTTTCAAAAATTAAATTAGCACTCGACAGAGATATAATCACCGACGAAACTGAACGAGCCGAATTGATAGCGATATGTAATATCCCTCTTATTATGGTTAATGAAAGCGGAGCTTCGATTTATTCTGCGTCGGAAGTTGCGAGGGAAGAATTTCCCGATCATGATGTAACCGTGAGGGGCTCGGTATCGATCGGCAGGAGACTAATGGACCCGCTTTCGGAACTTGTGAAGATAGACCCGAAATCTATCGGTGTCGGGCAGTATCAGCATGATGTAAACCAGACACAACTCAGGCAAAAACTTGATGATGTTGTATCGAGCTGCGTAAATAATGTCGGAGTAGAATTAAATACGGCAAGCAAGGAATTACTTAAGTACGTATCAGGATTGGGACCACGGCTTGCAAAAAGTGTAATAGAATTCAGAAATGAAAAGGGCGCATTCAAGTCGCGTCACGAACTTAAAAAGATCCCGCGATTCGGAGATAAGGCATTTGAGCAGGCAGCAGGATTTTTGAGGATTCACGGAGCGGAGAACCCGCTTGATGAAAGTGCCGTCCATCCGGAAAGCTATCATATAGTTGAGCAAATGGCGAAGGATGTCGGATGCTCGATTGAAGAACTTATAAAAATTCCGCAAAACAGGGAAAAGATCGATATTAATAAATATATCACCGATAAAGTCGGATTGCCAACGCTTGAAGATATCCGGGCAGAACTCTCAAAACCCGGAAGAGACCCGAGACAGAAATTTGAGATATTTGAGTTCGCAAAAGAGGTAGAAAAAATTGAAGACCTGAAGCCCGGAATGAAACTTCCCGGAATAGTAACAAACATAACTAATTTCGGAGTATTCGTTGATATCGGGGTTCATCAGGACGGACTTGTTCACGTAAGCCAGGTATCCGATAGGTTCATAAAGCATCCTGCTGATGTATTGAAGGTTCATCAGAGGGTTAATGTCACGGTTCTGGATGTTGATGTAGCAAGAAAGCGAATTAATTTATCTTTGAAAACAGGAACATCCGCACCAAAAGGTAAAACCGAAAAGAAGAGAAAAGAAGACAGTTCAGTCAAACTTGATAAGTTATTTGAGAAATTCGGAAAGAAAAGATAAAGAAAAGAAACTCATCCGATGACAAGAACAGTCATCGGATGAGAGGAACCGATATTTCTCACCAGATGACTTCTGGTCATCAGGTGAGTTATACATAATGCTATTTACAATAGTGATTTGATTTTATTGGGATCGATAGATTCATAAGAAACTTTATAGAAGTCATCTTTTCCCGGCAAGTTTAAAATTTTGTAAGCTAATTCTTTATTAACCAAAGAATCTTTTCGTATCCAAATATAATCTCTAAAAGAAGAAAATTCCCAGTCTTCCATTTTTTTTACCAAGCCGGATATTAGAGGATTTTGGTGAATATAATAAAAACAATTTAAGTCATAAAATCCTTCCTTATAATGTTTACCTACATTTGAAATTAATTTCGATTTAAATTTTTGTTGAAATAAAGAACCGGTTCTTTCCATACTTTCATTAATTGCTCTTGTATATGAACGTAGTAATATACCAATGTTTGTATTAAGAATGTAATTTTCTAAATCTTGTTTTGTGTAAATAAGAAAGTGGAAATGATTTGGCATCAAACACCAGCATAATATATCCGCATAAGGTAATATAAAAATTTTAATTTTTTCGAGAAAAAACAAATAATTACTTCGCGAAAAAAATATTTGCTGTCTATTATTACCCCGATTGTAAAAATGATATAAATTGTTTGGTAGAAAATTCATTTATTGTCATTAAAAGAAACTCATCCGATGACAAGAACAGTCATCGGATGAGAAACTTCTGTCCGATTCAAATTAAAAATTTTCGTGATAGATTTCGAAGAATGCTTGCGGGTGCATGCATGCGGGGCATGCTTTCGGCGGCTCGCTGCCGATATGGATATGTCCGCATTCTCTGCAGATCCACATTGTTTGTTCGCCTCTCTTAAATACTTTATCTTCTTTCAGGTTTGCAAGTAATTTTTTATATCTTTCTTCGTGTTTCTTTTCTATATCTGCTATTCTTAAAAATAATTTTGCAACATTGCTGAATCCTTCTTCTTCGGCTTCTTTGGCAAAATTCGGATACATCTCAGTCCATTCGTAATTTTCACCGCCTGCTGCGTGTTCAAGATTTTCCATCGTAGAACCCAGTTGATTCAACAGTTTGAATTGAAGTTTTGCGTGTGATTTTTCGTTAGCGGCAGTTTCTTCGAATAATGCGGCAATCTGTTCATATCCTTCTTTTCTCGCAACGGAAGCAAAGAATGTGTATTTGTTTCTTGCCTGAGATTCTCCCGCGAATGCATCGAGCAGGTTTTTTTCTGTTTTAGTTCCTTTTAGATCTTTCATAACTTTTTTGATTTAATTGTTTAGAGGTTATATAAGTTTATTATATTTATTGTTCAGTAAAAATGCAAAAGTAATGCGATTTATCTTTGAAACATTTTTTTAATAAAATATTCTATGAGTCCTTCAAATGCAGAAATTATGCAAAAGATCATGAATATATAAATTCCTATACCGAATCGAGCCTGCTCTATAAATGCTTTATCGTTGTTATATTTAAAGAGATACATATATGCAATCGTAATAGATAATATAACGATAGAGACAATATTAACAACATTGAACTGATTTGAAATTTTCAGGTTGATAAAATTCATCACAAAACCAAGTATAAGTATCACTATTAATGTAAGGCACAATGTATGTGCGGGGAAAGGCATATCGTTATAGTTAACCGCCTCTTTGGAAAAAGGATTGGTATTTAAAGCAAAGTTAATTGCGGTAAAAGAAAAGCTTTCTTTATCCGTAAAAAAAGAAGTCAATCCTTCTCCGAGGTCAACTTTAAGCCATGGGAGAAACAGCATCGCAATCATAACAGCGAAGACAATTTTACCGACGAAATTTTTATTAAACCCGAAATTCCTTTCCACGGATTCAGGATGTGAATATGGTGCAGGAGTTGCAAACGACTGGGAAGAAAACAACCGGGATATTTCCGGGTAATTGAGATTTAAGAATGCGCTGCCGAGTTTCACATTGTCGGAAAGATAAAGTATGGCACCGGTTGTGATTCTCTTTCCGTTTATTATAACTCCGTTCATTGAACCCAAATCTTCGATTATTACGTTATCCCTGTCTTTGAATATTTTAGCATGTTTTGATGAAACGCTGTCATCGTTGATTACTATATCGCAATCCGGAGCCCTGCCTATCAATAAATAATCTTTAGCTGAAACATCAATCCCGGCATATTTTGTTTTTTGCACCGGCTGCGGCACTATTCCGGGCTGAGGAAGCCTCGTTCCGCACTGGGCGCAGAACTGTGCCTGCGGTACGTTCGTGTGATTGCAATTCGGACAATTCATAATAATTTTATTTTAAAGTTATTAAATTAATCCCAAACAAATTTTTAAACGGATAATTTTTCTTACAGATTCGTAAACCTGAAGTTTATAATCTTTGTTTTTCCCCATTTCTTCGACAATCCTGTTGAATAGTTTATTTTCATCCAAAGGTGCGAGCAGCAGATCGCATCCTGCTAGCGATGCCCTGAATGCAGGTTCATCAAGTTTAGATACTGCTCCCATATTCAGACCATCTGTAATTACGATACCTTTAAAACCTAATTCGCCTTTTAATAATCCAGTTACAATTTTCCGCGAGAGCGATGCCGCGGTATCTGTTTTATATTCGGATTTGCCGCCGATAGCAATATGCCCCACCATAACGGAAATAACACCGGAGGATTTTATTAACTCCCTGAAAACTTCAATCTCTCTCGGGTTACCATTGGTATAAACGAGTTTCTCATGGGAATCTCCTTTGACGGTTCCGTGTCCGGGAAAATGTTTTATTGTTGCTACTATTCCCGAATCCTGCGAACTGCGGATGAAAGCAGCAGAAAGCATTATCACCGAATCTTTATTGTTTCCGTAAGAGCGGTTACCGATAATTTCCCTGTTCTGAGAGTAGTCGCACACAGGTGCATAGTTTTGATTGAATCCCTGGCTCTTTAAAAATTCAGAAATCTTTGATGCAATATTTTTTGAATCTTGTGGTGACTTTATTCCTGATGCAGAAGGTACTTTCGGAGAACCTTTCAATTTGGAGTTTATCAATGTGGGTTCACCGTCAGCAGAAAATATAAGCGGAAGCGATTTTGATTCTTTTGCATAATCAGAAAGTGTCTTTATTAGGTTTGCAAGTTCGCCTTTGGAGCCCTCTAAAATCAGTGCTCCGCCGATTCTTTTCTTTTTAATAAGCTCTTTCACTGATGCATCTGGTTTTCCGAGTCCTCCGGCCATAGTGATTATCATTTGTCCTGCACGCTCTTCGTCCGAAAGTGAATTGAAAATCTCATCTGTCTTTTTAGCAAGCAGGGGATTTTCGGAGTAAAAATCTTTTAAGGTGTATTTGATTTTCCCCGTTGTGTCTTTTTGTTTTATAGAATCTGATTTTGTAACTGAAGAATCTTTTTTACCTAAAATATCCGTAATTTTTTTATCGTTCTTTCCGCAAGAACAAACAAAAAAAACAAGTATTAAAAACAGATATATCAAGTTTTTCATTTGAATGAATTTTAAGTATCCCAATAATTTTGGCGGTTACATTCTTTTAGCTTTCAGAAGAATTTCATACGGATTTTTAGGTACCGGATATCCGTCTTTTACCAAATAATAGCTCAGATGAAGGTGCGAGGGAGAGCGTTTCGGAAAAGCGTTCTTGCCTGTTCTCCCTACGGTTGCAATCAGGTCTCCCGGTTTTACGGTATCCCCAGGTTTCACAAAAATTTCCTTATTATGAGCATAATAAAATATTTTATTGTTCGCGGGATCATAAATCCAGATATTAATTCCTCCTCTTAAATCACTTTCCGGCTGCCAGGAATTCGTAGCTCCTATCACTACTCCGCCAGAGATTGAAAGAACGTTAACGGGTTTGCCTTTTGCATCATCGATACAATCCTGGTTTGCATCTTTTATAAAAATATCCTGTGCCGGGTGTCCTGTGTGCTTATTCCCGTCGAAATAATTATATCCGCCCATTACATAACCGTTTCCGCCCTTGCCGCCGATTGCATCGGGTCCGTATCCCTCAAGAGGAAATACCCAGCTGTCCTTAGTGTATTCTTTTCCACCCTCTGATTTATAGTATTCGGTAATTTTCGGAATCAATTCTTTTATCTTTTCCTGTGCATCTTTTTGTGATATTAATCCGTCCCTGACTTTTGTATTAAGTTTGTCAAATTCGACGGCGGGATTATTGGCATCGTTTTTTTTGGTTGTATCTTTTTTTACGGAATTGTTTTGAGTAGTATCATTTTTCTTTTTATCTGCATTCGGGTTTTCTGTGAATATCGGCTTACCGTTTTTGCCGCAGGAGAAGAAAAATACACTAAGTAAAATTAAGATTAAAATTTTATTCATAAATACTATTTAAATATATTTAATTGTTATCTTTCGTGGTTTTTAATAAAATTCACGTTGAATTTTTCTATTTCCGAAAGCATATTGGTAACATCGTAATACTGAGGAGTGTACCAGCTTTGATTATTAAAATATTTAATCATTTCGGGATTAGATTTAAATATGTAGCCATGGCGAGCAAAAATTTCATTCCTCATTATTGAAAGCTCATACCTGGAGAGACTCCGTACATCACTTTCCGTAAGAGATCTTGTTGATCCTTCGGGATAGACCCCCGGGACTGAGTTATTTTGTGAATTACTGTTCTGACCTGAAGTGTTGGAATTATTGTTTTCCATTTTTTTCCGATCTTCTTCAATCTTCTGCTCGCGTTTTTTCAACTCCTCTTCTTTTTGCGAAAGCTCTGATTTAGATTCTGTTTTTGAATTATCTGAAACTTTCATAGAGCCGGAAGTATCATCGGAATTAATAGCAAAATATACTATGACTGCAATTATAACAAAGAAAATTAAAATTACAGGGATGAGTATAAAAGGAAGAATACTCTTTTTTTTCTTTGCTTGTGGATAACTTGCTTGTGGATGATAAGTTTGAGAAGGCTGAGGAGCTGCAACTGTTTTTGCATTGGGTTGTGAATATTGCTGACCGGAATGCGAAGGTTGAGGCACAGCGACAGTCTTTGCAGCCTGCGGCTGAGAATATTGATTACCAGGCCGGGAATTTTGAACGCTTTCCGGTGCCGCACCGGTATATTGGGTTTTCTGCTGATTAGAAGAATACGCCTGGTAATTTGCTTGCTGACCCGTACCGCCAAGAATACTGTCAAGGGCATAATAAAATTGTTCACAACCGGTGTATCTGTCGATTGCCCGCTTTGCCGTCGCCTTTGCTATTATCCAGTCAAGCTGTTCGGGAAGATGAGGATTATAATGTCTGACAGAAGGGAGAGGTTCACTCACAATCTTTGTTTGAATTTTATACTCACTATCCGTATCCGCGCTGAAAGGAAGAGTACCGGTAAGCATCTCAAACAGGGTAACGCCAAGAGAATATACATCCGTTCTTTTATCAAGCTGTTCACCCATCACCTGCTCGGGGCTCATATAGAAGACAGAGCCCATCTTTGTTCCGGTTTTTGTAATACCCAGGTCTATGCTTGTAATTTTTGCAATTCCGAAATCAAGTATTTTCGGAACATCATTTGGACCGAGAATAATATTAGATGGCTTTATATCCCTGTGGATTATTCCTTCCGCATGTGCATAACTAAAAGCAGAAAGAATATGTTTGAAAATATGAATACATCTTTTCATTTCAAATGCAGACCGGCTGCGGATTATAACAGAAGAAACATTTTCACCTGTCACATATTCCATAACAATAAAAAACCTTCCGCCTTCAAAGAGTAAATCATAGACCGTGACAATATTCGGATGGCTGAGCTTTGCAAGAATTTTTGCTTCGTTTATGAATCTTTCCTTGAACTGAGGATTGGAGGTAAGGTTCGTGTGAAGTTCCTTTATTGCAACTTTCCTATTAAGGTTTGTCTGTTCACCGAGATAGACAAGCCCCATTCCTCCTTCGCCGATTTGTGACAGCAATTTGTAATGGGAAATTATTTCACCAACCATAAAAATTATTTTGAGTTATAAATAGAAACTAATTTCGATTTATGAGAAAAATTGTTCTTGCTCTATATATAAAGTTTTAACAGGCTTTTTGTCAAAATCAGAGTACATCATATCCCTGAGCACTTTGTTAGATTTTCTTATAAGCAGGAACGACGGAAAAGCCAGAAGAAAAAGTACAACAATAACCCAGACAATAGTTGTGAGAAAAGTCTGCTGCCACGTTGATTTCCAGACAAACTTTGCAATGGTAACATAAGAAACGGTAAGCGTAACCCCGCTGATAACATTGAGAAATAAAAAAGCTCCCATATTTCCCATATCATACAAAGTCCTGAAAAATTGCTTTGTTCCTATTATCTCGTCAAAAAACAACCATATCATAGCATATATTGCTATATAAACAAGACCGGATAGCAGGCAGATAAATGCTGAATTAATGTAGTTTGCCTCATAAATTTTTCCGATTACACGTGCAAGAACAAGGAGAATAATTCCGCCTATCAAAACGCTTGCCACGAGGGACAAGGCAATAGTGAGTAGAAACGCTTCATTACTTAGTGATTCCATATAATGAAAAATTTTTAATGAATAATAATATACAATCTTATTTTTTCATAAGAAATTATATTATTATTCAACAAAGAAATTCAGAGAGCCAGAATCAACAACCTGCCATTATATTGCCCCCACTTTTTTCAGGCATTTTTTAATTCTTTCAAAACTGACCGAGATATCGTGATCTAACCCGACCGAAAATCTTACCATCCCCTGTCCCAGACCCATTTGTTTTTGCTCTTCTTCAGGAATTTCAGATGAAGTACTATGTCCCGGGGAGCTGAAGAGGGTTTTGAAATATCCGAGACTGACTGCAAGATACCCTACTTTTTCTTCCTGCATAAGTTCCATAAGGCGGTTTGCTTTTTCGTAATCTCCGAGATCAATTGCAATCATACCGCTGAATCCGAATCCTTCGTTCATAAGCGATTTCAGAAGTTCGTGCTGCGGATGTTTTTTTAATCCCGGATAGTGAACGTTGAGCCCAAGTTTTTCAAATTGCTCCGCAAGGTACATCGCATTAGCACTATGCTTTTGCATTCTGATATGAAGGCTGTGAAGATTTTTTAGGATGCTTGCCGCACGGTAGCTGTCGAGTACCGGACCGAGAAGCATACTTGCACCTGCATTTATATCATTCAGTGCGGCGATAAAATCGTGGGATGCACAAATACAGCCTGCCACACAATCGCTTGTACCGTTAATATACTTTGTCATACTGTGAATCACAATATCCGCCCCGAGCCGGTGAGGCGAAACAACCATAGGGCTGAAAGTGTTATCGACTACAAGCTGCAGATTGTTTGCTTTTGCGATTTTACTCAGCTCCGGAATATTGGCAACTTCCAGAAGCGGATTGCTTATGGTTTCGCAGTAAATCATTTTTGTCTTATCCGTAATCGCTTTTTTTACATTCTCAAGGTTAGTGATATCAACGAAGTTCACTTTTATTCCAAACTTTGGGAGGAAATTTTTAAAGAGAGCATAAGTACCGCCGTATATTGTGTGGCTGGAAATAATTTCATCTCCCATATTGCAAATCTGCATTACGGTGCAATTAATTGCGCCCATACCCGATGCAGCTACTTGTGCAGATTCGGTATCTTCCATAAGTGCAAGAATTCCCGACAGGTATTTATTAATAGGATTCCAGTGCCTGGAATATAAAAAGCAGCCTTCGATCTCATGCTCGAAAATCTCTTCCATTTTTTCGGTATTTAAAAAAGTGAACGTGGAAGAATCCGTTATAGAAGGATTAACATCTCCGAACTCTCCGAATACCAGATAATCCGTTATCTTTCTGCTTGGATCAAACTTATGCATTTTTGTGCCCTTTCGTATTTAAAATATTATTTATTGTTTTTTTCTTCGTCTTTTTTATTTTCTGTTTCATTATCAAAAAGCATCCGCACCGAGGGTGTGTATCGGTCGTCGTACTGCCCGCTTTTCACTGCCCAGAGAAATGCAAGAAGAAAAACGGTTGCTACGATTATGCTTGCGGATATTAATACTATTACTGCGGTCATATAATATTAATATAGATTTTTTTGATGTAAAAATCTCTCAATAATATCAAAAATTAAAACTAAAAAATTAAGGTAAAAAGATGAGCAATTAATAATGTTGAACAGAGTGAAATCCCGATGAACTTGTGAATCGGGAAATAATGAGCAATGAGTAACTGTAAAATTAAAAAAATCAAAACAACACAAAGAGGGTTAAATTGTCCCGATTCACTCATCTCACACGGGATACACAGCTGAAGTATTTTAACCGGTGGCAAAAAAAGTCGCAAAAAAGAAAATCTTATCCTGTGTTCTATTCTTCACCCGAAATAAAAAAACGAGCAGTAAACTACTCGTTTTTTATTTAACAATTCCGCTGACTTTAAATCCTGATATTTTCAGGGTTTTTTAAAATCTACTTGTTTGAATAATATTATTCCAATACAAATATATTTTTCTTTGCACAGATTCTCTTTAATTCTTCGGGCCATACGGTTACGGTTACTTCACCAAAGTGTGCCTTATGGAGCAATAACATCTGTACTCTTCCCTGACCTATACCACCACCGATACTTAGAGGAATTTCATCTTTCATAATTTTCTGGTGATAAGGCAGTTTCAGGTTTTCCATCAGGTTAGCAATTTCAAGCTGCTGAACAAGGGTTTCTTTAGTAACGCGGATTCCCATCGAGGTTAACTCGTGACGGCGTTTTGTCAGGTGATTCCATACAAGAATATCTCCATTCAATCCGTGAGTATCTTTTCCGGTTTCTTTTGAAGTATCTGTTACCCAGTCATCGTAATCTGCTGCGCGCATTTCGTGAGGATATCCGTCTTTTAATACCCAGCCGATTCCGATTATGAATACTGCGGGATGCTCCTGTAGGATGGCTGTTTCGCGTTGTTTACGCGGGAGTTCAGGATACATTTCAAGAATTTCTTCTGCGTGGAAGAATTCGAGTTCATCAGGAAGATTCGGAAATTTCGGGTCTTTCAACTGAGGAAACATTTCCTGTGATAGTGTTTCTGCACCTTTAATAACTTTATATATTTTTCTTACTACATCTTTTAAGAAAGCAAGGTTACGATCCTTTGCCGTAATAACTCTTTCCCAATCCCATTGGTCAACATAAGAACTATGGTCATGGTCAAGGAAGTAATCTTTACGAACTGCCCGCATATCGGTATTGATACCTTCCCCGACATTGCATTCATATTGCTTAAGTGCAGGGCGTTTCCATTTTGTAGCCGCCTGTACAACCTGTGCATTTAGACGCGGTGAAATTCCGAGCCCGCATGGGAAATCTACCGGTGTGCGCGAACCATCACGATCAAGATTATCGTTAAGTCCGCTTTCTTTTGTTACAATAAGCGGAACCTGAACCATCATCAGGTTTAATTCCTTTGCAAGATTTTTTTCAATGTAATCTTTTATTGCATAAATAGCTTTTTGAGTATCTTTTCGGTTGAGGATTGATTTATAATCATTTGGAAGAATTTTATCAACTTCCGGATAAGTACTAATTCCAGGTCCGGCAAGATCTGCCTTTTTGTCTGCCATTAATTTATCTCCTTTAAATTTAGAAATTATCTACAAATATAGCATTCTCAAATTATATTTCATATGTGAAATTTAATATTATGACAAGATATTCGGCATCTTTTTACCTCATTTATGTGCTGTTGGTGACGCTTCGCTTAAACACCAACAGCGGCGAGTAAAAACATTTAAAATTCACACTTAAGAAAGAGTCAGTACCGAATACCCGGTGATTTTCCGGGACGGATTAAATGGAGTTGTAACAATTAATTATAACTGTTTTTTGCGGCAGGTTTATCTTTCTTTATAAATCCTTTTCTGCGGGCGTAAAGGTTGGTTGATATGACGGCGAATAAGACCACGGAAACCGAGCTAACGGGCATAAGGATTGCCGCAATTATGGGAGTTATTAATCCGTTTACTGCAAAGGCGAGTCCGATTATATTATACAAAAGCGAAAAAATAAAACTCGCAATAATTACTTTGATGCTGAACTTTGAAAAATCCGTTAAGCCGGATATTCTCCCGAACATCGAAGCGTCGAGTATCGCATCGCAGGCGGGAGAGAAATTATAAATATTATCAGATATTGTAATTCCTACATCGCTTTGGCTGAGAGCACCCGCATCGTTAAGGCCGTCTCCAATCATTAACACCCCTTTCGTTTTCATCTGCAGTGATTTGATATAATTGAGTTTATCTTCCGGTGACTGGCGGAACCGCATATTCTTGTCTGTTGCGAATACTTTTAACAAGTTTGGCTTTTCCCTGTTATTATCACCCGATAGAAGGTGTATATCATAATTATCACTGAGGCTGCCGAGAAGCTCTTCAAGTCCTTCACGGTAAGAGCTTGTGATCCTGAAGTATCCGCTGATATTTCCGTTGAATGACAAGTAAACATCCGTCTGGTTCTTTTTTGACTTTATTTCCGCCGCTTCGAATTCAGTACCGCCTTCGACAAACTCAAGCGAGCCAAGCATAATTTCATTCCCGTCAACTACTCCGTAAATTCCTTTACTCGTATATTCTTTATAGTTCTCTACATCGAAAATATCTTTTGAATCAAGAGAATCATAAATTTTCCTGCTCAGGATATGGGTTGAATGCAATACGGCTGCTTTTACGAGTATCCTGTCGTATTCAGTCAATGTACGTCCGATAAATTGAATGCTTGTATCCCCCGTTTTAGTAATTGTGCCTGTTTTATCGAATACAACGGTAGTAATTTTTGTCAACTTTTCAATAATGCTTGTATTTTTCAAATAGAAACCAAGCTTACCAAAGATCCTGAGTGTATTTCCAAGTGTGAAAGGTATAGAAAGTGCCAGGGCGCAGGGACAGGCAACTATTAATACTGCAATGAAAACGCTGACAGCCGAATTAAAATCTTTCCTCAGCCACAATACGCCGGAAATAAGGGCAATTGCGATAACCGCAAATGTAAAATACTTAGAAATTGAATTTGCAACCTCATTAATTTTATTATCTTTTTCTTTTCTGAATGCATTATTATTCCATAGTTGAGTGAGATAGCTTTGCGAAACCTCCTTCAGTACTTCGAGTTCGATTGCGTTACCGATCTGCCTCCCGCCGGCAAATACAATTTCGCCGAGAACTTTATCAACAGGCATTGCCTCGCCGGTTACAAAACTGTAATCGATACTTGCATTTCCCCTGAAGAGAATGGAATCCGCAGGAATTAATTCCTTATTTCTTATAATTATTCTATCTCCTTTTTTGATTTTTGAAACGGGGATAGTGGTTTCAATCCTGTTTTTAATCACGGTAACGGAGAGAGGAAAATATGAGCGGTAATTCCTTTCGAAATCGAGGGAATCGTAAGTTTTGCTCTGAAAAAGTTTCCCTATAAGCAGGAAAAAGACAAGCCCGCTGAAAGAATCAAAATACCCTGCGCCGCTTTGCGTAACAACTTCCCAAAGACTCCTTAGAAACAGTACAAGAATACCGAGCGAAAGCGGAACATCAATATTAAATACTTTTTTCTTTAAACTTTTAAATGCGGATTTGAAATAATCAGAACTTGAATAGAAAAAAACAGGAAGTGCAAGAAGAACATTAAGAAAACCGATGAACTTTCCGAAGAAGGTATCGAAGTTCCTATCAAAACCAAGATATTCAGGAAAACTAAGGAGCATTATATTCCCGAATGCAAAACCCGCAATACCAATTTTATAATAAAGCAGGCGGTGTGCCGGTTTTCTGAATTTTTTTTCTGCCGAGTCGAGGCTCAGAAGCGGCTCATATCCAATGGAATCAAGCAATTCAACAACTTTCTTCAGGGAAATTTTTTCTTCTGAAAATTTAATATACAATTTCTTTTCAAGAAAATTCACTTCGGAAAATAAAACGCCTTCGTTCAGTTTATAGAGATTTTCCAGAAGCCATATGCAGGAACTGCAGTGAATTTGAGGGATATAGAAAGTAACTGTGCTCACTTTTGAATCGGTGAAATCGAGAATCCGGATTCGCATCTGTTCGTCATCCAGAAAGTTAAATTTATTTGAAAAGATTTCGGAAGAGGGAGAGATACCGGGAGTTTTTTCGAGGTCATAATACTTGCAGAGATTATTCCCCTCAAGGATTTCATAAACGAGTTTACAGCTTGTACAGCAGAAGAATTTTTCTTCTTTTGTAACTGCATCATCCCTGCATATATCTCCGCAATGATAGCAGATTAGTCTTTTATTATCTTTAACCTCTTTTTTTGACATTTTAAATTATTACGGGAGAAAGGTTTGAAACGAGATCCTTTCCCGAGTTCTTCCGACGAGTCGGAACAGGTCGGGACAGGCTGGTCACTTCGTTCCTCGGGATGACAGTTTTCGCACAGGCTCTCCCTGACGAGCCGGAAAATATTTTATACGGAGCGGTAGAACGCATCATCTCAAAAAGTAAATCAAGAGCTTGTATATTTATTAATCATCTGATAGAACTCTTCTTTAATAAAGGGTTTCTGTAAATAATCATCCATTCCGGCTTTTATGCACTTTTCCCTGTCTGCAATAACGGAATAAGCGGTTATGCCTATAATGGGGGTATGTTTACCTGTGCCTTTTTCAATTTCGCGGATTATTGAAGTCGCTTCCAGACCGTCCATAACCGGCATTTGAATATCCATAAGAATGATATCAAATTTCTTTTCTTCGAGCAGATCAAAAATTTTCAATCCATTATCTACTATATCTACATTATAATTTTTTCTTGCAAGCAGTTCCTTCACCAACCGCTGGTTCACGAAATTATCTTCTGCTACGAGGATATTAACTGATTTATTTACATCGATATCGGTAATAGGTATTTCTTTTCTTATTTCAGGGACTTGCACAACCGGTACAGCTGTTACCGCAGGAAACTCAAATGGAATTTCCATTAAAATAGTATTTCCCTGCTTCTGATCTTCGGTAAATGTAATATCTCCCTTCATCAGTATAAGAATATGTTTAACAATCGTAAAGCCGAGCCCGATTCCTTTGTATTCAAAGTCTGACGTAATCGCCGGCTCGTTAATTTTGAATTTCATATCCTGAATTATCTTGGAAGAAATCGGAACCCCGGAGTCTGTAATTCTAAATGCAAATCTTGCTTTTCCGCTCTCTCTCGACTTTTCCGTGACACTTATTTCTATTGTTCCTCTTTCGGACTGCCTTATGGAGTTCTTAAGAATATTCAATAGTACCTGGTTTAAGCGGAGCGGGTCACCGGAAATTTTCGCATTAATATTTCCGTCGAAATTTAACCTCATCGAGAGTTTCTTTTTTCTGGCATCAATTTCAAGCACCTGAACTGTTTTATTTACAAGTTCTCTAAGATCAAAGTTTATTTTCTCAAGTTTCAGTTTACCGGTTTCAATCCTTGAAAAATCGAGAATGTCATTAATTATTGCGAGTAATGTTCCGGATGAAAAGTTTATAATATCAAGATAATCTTTTTGCTGCTTGCTAAGTTCGGTGAAGGTCATAAGTTCCGTCATACCGATAATTCCGCTCATAGGAGTTCGTATCTCCTGGCTCAGGCTGGAAATAAAATGGGTTTTTGAATCGTTAAGAGTTTCGGCTTTCGTTTTTTCTATATTGAGTAATCTTTCTTTCTCCTTTAAGTACGATATATCGGCTGAAATTTTGACGTAATCTATATCATTGGTCTTTTTATCCTGAAGGGAGAGAATGGTTGCAATTTCGCAATAGTCGGTTCCGTCTTGTTTCTTAAACCGGATTTCGGAAAAATTTTCATTCTTGCTTTTCAGGTTTTCGAAAAGTTTGAGGAACTGTTCCTGAGGTGCAGCACTGAATTCTGAAATGTCTTTTCCGATTACATCATCCAGTTTAAAACCGGTAAGGCTTACAAACTTCGAATTTACTTCTTTAATCCTTCCTTTCCCGTCTGTAATTAAAACAATAAAGGAACTATTATAAAGAGCAGACCTTAAAGAATAAAAGTCCGGCTCTTTTGAAACGGCTTTTCTTGAAGAAAGATATACCAGGAAGTAAAATAAAATTCCGGATAAAATCAGGTAAGAAAAGTTTTGCCCTAATTCCAATAAATGATAATTGACATCTCCGAAGTTTGTAATATAGATGTCATTAATTATAAAGAAAATCAAACCGAACAGGAAATAAAAAAAAGTAATTTTCAGCGCATTGCGTTGATTTTGGGTGTGAAAAATTTTCTGCATAATAATTCGATAATATAATTTTTCTTAATGTATTATTTTTCTTTCCATCCGGCTTCAGATTTCCAGTTAGTATAATAAATAATAAGGTCTGCCTCGCTTTTCCAGTTTGTGTAATATATCTTCCAGTCAGCTTCGTTTTTCCAGTTTGTAAAAAACCATAAACCGCTGTTTGGTTTTGCTTCGGATTTCCACTCGGTTATATATACAAGCATATCGGCTTCATTTTTCCAGTTTGTAATATATACCTTTTTATTTGCTTCGCTTTTCCATTCAGTGATGAAAATTTTTTGAGCAAAGCAGGTCCCGGAAATTACAGTTACAAGAAATAATAATAAACAGAGTTTCATTTTATTCGTATTCTGATATTTCATTAATTTATATAAAAGATAAGAAATAATAAATACATTCAATTTAGATGAATAAAAGATTTTATTGAAACAAGAAGTTCCCGATAAATCCGGATCTTTGACTTGACCCCTTGTCAAAAAAACAAACAAAGTTTGGAAGGCAAGTGTGTTCCAAAACATAGTTTTGGAACAAAGAGGTGGTCATTTACCCAAATGAATTTTCAAAATTGTCTTAAAAAAAGAAATACACCATCACAAAATCATAGTATCAAAACTATTTTTTACCTATTGATAAACAACATTTCGCACCTAAATTTGAGGATTTATTTTGGCACAAACTTTGCAATAACTAAAGTAAAGTCCATTTAAAATTAAAATAAGGGTAAAAAAATGTTTGACTTAAAAGATTTAAAATTAGACAATGTAAAGTCGAAATTTGACATTAGTTCTTTTGTAATAATGGCTTCGTTGCTTACTGTGTTGATTATCGGATTCTTGGTTTAATACGTAATCATTAAAGCCTGAACCGGAACAAAAGATTTCAGGAGGAAAGAGTAATTTCTCCCTTGTCTAAGTCCCCCTGGTAAACCCAAAGCTACTGGAGGGACTTTCAAGGGCAGATTTAAAAAGAAAGAGTTAAAAAAAAGAGGGCTTTTGAGAGGACCAAATTTTTTTAGAACACAACTGCTATTACCTACCAATATTAAAATATAATATCTCCGGTTTATTTTGTCTGAGACTAAAGCCGGATATCTTTATAATTTCTTTCCACGATACGATACATTGCGTTTACAGCTTAAAGATACTGTGTAAATATTCCTTTTGTTAATACCATTAGAACACCTATATAATAAGGCTTTAGACGGGAAATAAACAATAAATGTTAACCGGGAACTTTTAACGTAATATTATATGTTATAACATTGAATGTTAAAACATATAATATGAAACTCGAAAAGGAAATAATGCAAGAAAGATTTAAAAGCGAACACCAGAAGATGGTGGTAAATCTGCTTTTTACGGGAAGCTGGATAGGGTTCCAGCAGTTACAAATACTCAAGCCCTTCGGGCTGACCATTCAGCAATATAATATTCTGCGGATATTAAAGGGACAATACCCCAATCCTGCAACTGTGAACCTATTAATAGAGAGAATGCTTGATAAAACCTCAAATGCATCGCGAATCGCCGATAGACTTGTCCACAAGAAATTTATCACAAGAAAAACCTGCCCTGAAGACAGAAGATCAGTGGATGTTGTGATCAGAAAAGAAGGGCTGGAATTGCTTGAGAAAATAGAAGCAAAAGAAAAAGAACTGGAAAATAAGTTTAATTCACTTACAAATTCAGAAATGAAAAGTTTAAATAATTTACTTGATAAATTAAGAGGATAGTTTTTTTTTGAAACCAAAACAAAAAGAAAATAGAAAATGAAAACAATCAAATCATTAACGGGAATGCTTTTAATAGTATTTGTCTCCTTCGCAATGCTATCGGGCTGCGGAAAATCCGGCAAAGAAGTAATGGTAACCATGAAAGAGAATGCCTCCGGCAACAAGGGAGATAAAACCGTCAAAATAGACATTAATGCAAGTATTGTAAATTGGCTTGGAAAGAAAGTTACGGGTCAGCATTATGGAACAATAAAAATCCTTAACGGTGAAATAAATCTTGATAAAGATAAAGTGGCAGGCGGAAGTTTTGAAATCGACATGAAAACAATAACCGATCTCGATTTATTAGATGAAAATAACGCAAAACTTACTAATCACCTTAAATCGGCTGATTTCTTTGATGCTGATAAATTCCCGACATCGAAATTCGAAATCACCAATGTCACTCCGTTAAACGACCCGGCAAAACCGAATTATAACTTTTCGGTAAAGGGAAACCTAACAATGAAAGGTAAAACTAACGGAATAACTTACCCTGCATTTATAAATGTTGAAAACGGTGTGGTTACGGCTTCTGCAGATTTTGATATTGACAGAACACTATGGGAAGTTAAATATGGTTCGGGAAAATTCTTCGATAATCTTGGTGATAAAATGATAAATGACAACTTTAATATTCAATTTAATATTACTGCCAAATAGATTATTTTAAAATTTTGCCGGAGTTCAAACCTCCTGCAGAATATTTCAACAACCAAATTATAAACTATGTCACATCCTTTAACGAGAGAAATATTAGATAATGCTTATACTTATCAATCATTCAGAAAAATGATTGATAAACTTTTGGCAGAAGGAAAAACAACGGGCGCAAACCATTCACCGGAAATGCTTGGCTATACAAAGCTGAATATTCAAAGAATGAACCGGCTGGATAAGACAACGGTGATAAACAATGAATTATTAAAAAAATTGAAAAATCCCGGAAGAAAACTTATCTGGATGATTATTGCCGAAGCCTGGTGCGGAGATGTATCTATGAATGTACCTGTCATAGCAAAGATAGCTGAAAACAGTAATAGCATAGAACTCAAGATAATTCTGAGGGATGAATATCCGGATATTATGAATGCTTATCTGACCAATGGCGGCAAAGCTATTCCGATACTTGTATGCTTTAATGCAGAAACACTGGAAGAGCTCGGCAAATGGGGACCGAGACCTGCTCCGGTGCAGAAACTGATTAAAGAGCTTGTTGCAAATCCGGATGTGCCAAAAGCGGAAAGAACAAAGAGGTCTATGCTGTGGTACGCGGAAGATAAAACGCAGACCATACAAAAAGAATTTTTAGAATTGATAAAAATCTGGGAAAAATAATTTTATCAGGGGTTGAGGTTTAATTTTCTAAAATTAAATCCTATTAAAATGAAAAAGATAATTCACAAAGCAGAAGACAGGGGATATGCGGATCACGGGTGGTTAAAAGCACGCCATTCATTCAGTTTCGCGGCATATTTTAACCGCGAAAAAATGAACTTCGGATTGTTAAGAGTGCTGAATGATGATATTGTTGAACCGGGTGAAGGATTCGGGGAACATCCTCACGATAATATGGAAATTGTTACTATCCCGCTTGAAGGTGAACTGGAACATAAAGACAGCACCGGTACCAGCGGAGTAATCAGGGTGAACGATATTCAGATAATGTCTGCCGGTTCAGGTGTGTACCATTCCGAATTTAATCACTCGGATAAAAAACTTATTAACCTGTTACAAACGTGGGTGTTTCCAAAAGAGCAAAATATAACGCCAAGATATGACCAGATAACTCTCGACCCGGGAAAAAGAAAAAACAAAATACACACATTTGTTTCTCCCGAGAAGGGGAAAGATAAATTATGGATTAACCAGGATGCTTATTTCTCACTTTGCGACCTCGATAAATCAAATAGTGCAACTTATAAAATCCAAGAAGAAGGAAACGGCGTTTATATATTTTTGATTGAAGGTAAAATTGCGGTTGAGGATGAAACATTGTCAAGGAGAGATGCAATAGGTATCTGGGAAACCTCCGAAATAATTATTTCGGCAGAAGAAAATTCCAAAGTGCTCTTTATCGAAGTGCCAATGGACCGCAAAAAGTAAGTTAAGACAAGATTATAAAAATAAAATTTAAAAAATCAAAAATAAAAAACAGAAAGCAAAAAATGAAACTGTAGGGAGCGAAGACTTTTTACTTGTAAAATTAAGTTAAGACAAGATTAAAAAAATAAAATTTAAAAAATCAAAAATAAAAAACAGAAAGCAAAAAATGAAACTGTAGGGAGCGAAGACTTTTTACTTGTAAAATTAAGTTAAGACAAGATTAAAAAATAAAATTTAAAAAATCAAAAATTGAAAACGGAAGTGTGAAAAGATTTACCCCTCGATACGAAAGCCTACCTTCGTATCGTTTATATCGAACGGGTATGTCTCGAAAGTGGGCTTTCGAAACAAGAAAAAACTTGTTCCCAATCTCTGATTGGGAACGTATATTAGGAACGCATAAAATATTCTTTACCAGATAACTACTCTTTTATCTTTTGGTCTTATCATATCATCGCCCTCTTTAATATTGAATGCATTAATGAATTCATTCATATTCGAGAGAGGTCCGTTTACCCTGTGTACACCTGGTGAATGGGGATCATTATTAATAAAATTCAATGACAGTTCAGGGGTAATATTTATTCTCCAGATTTGTGCCCAGGAAATGAAGAATCTTTGCACAGGTGAGTATTCGTCTATTAAATTCATATCTTTATCTTTTAAAGCTTTCTGCAGTCCGTAATAAGCAAGTGTAAGTCCGCCGAGATCTGCAATATTTTCCCCGAGAGTGAATTTCCCGTTTACGTGAACGCTGTCAAGGACGGTGAAATTATCGTACTGTTCAGCTATCATATCTGCAAGTTCCTTATATTTATTGCCGTCCTGCTCTGTCCACCAGTCTTTTAAATTCCCATCTCCGTCATATTTTCTTCCCTGGTCGTCGAAGCCGTGCGTGATTTCGTGACCGATAACCGCACCAATACCGCCGTAATTCAAGGCGTCATCTGCGTCTGCATCAAAGAACGGAGGTTGAAGTATCGCGGCAGGAAACACTATTTCATTTTTTGAAGGATTGTAATATGCATTAATTGTCTGGGGTGTCATTCCCCATTCATCCCTGTCAACGGGTTTTCCGATTTTATTCAGATTGAAATTAAATGAAAAGTTAGATGCTTTTATCATATTGTTGAAGAAAGATTCACGGCTGATTTCAAGACCGGAATAGTCACGCCATTTATCGGGATATCCGATTTTTACCGTGAACTTGCTGAGTTTATTTATCGCAGCATCTTTTGTAGCGTTATCCATCCAGGAAAGATTCTGAATTCGTTCTTTAAGTACGGCGGTAATATTATTCACCATTTTTAAAGCTTTTTCTTTTGCCTTCGGGCTGAACATCTTCTCAACATAAACTTTCCCGAGCAGTTCGCCCGCAGAGCGGTTCACCATACCAAGCATTCTTTTCCATCTCGGCTGCTGCTCTTTCACTCCGCCCATTATGCGGCTGTTGAAATCGAAATCTTCATTTACGAAATCCGAACTTAGTAAATCTGCGGTGCGGTTTATCAAATGCCAGTTTAAATAAATTTTCCAGTCATTAAGGTTTACATCGCTCATCATTTTATTCACTTCTGTAAAGAAATCTTTTTGCCCGACATTTATTCCTTTTTTAAATTTTCCTGCGTCATTTAATCCGGCTATATTAAAATAAATATCCCAGTTAAAATCCGGAGTATGCTTTTTCAATTCATCGGGGGTAAATTTATTATATGTGGCTTCAGGATCTCTTTGCTGAAGTTTTGTCATTGAAGCATTTGCAAGACGTGTTTCTATTTTCATTACCACATCTGCCTTTGTTTTCGCAGTTTGCTCATCATCCCCGACCAGTTTGAACAGATTGACGATATGTTCAACATATTTACCTCTAATTTCAACTGATTTCGGATCATCTTTCGTATAATAATCCCTGTCCGGAAGTCCGAGTCCACCCTGATAAAACTGAGGAATCACATCATTGCTGCTCTTTTTATCCTGACCCGTAGAAAAGCCGAACAGCGGTCCCAGCCGGTAAGTATGCAGGTAAGCAAGCACCTTGATAAATTCGTCCGTGCTTCCGATGGAATTAATTTTTTCCATAAAAGGAATTATCGGTTTATAACCGAGAGCTTCAATTGTAGCTGAATCCATCGCAGTATAATATATATCGCCAATCTTCTGTACAGAACTGCCTTTTATAGCGTCGCTTTTATTTGCAGCATCTTCGAGTATATATTTCAAAACTTTATTCGTTTCATCTGCGAGGATGATAAAACTTCCCCATCTGCCAAACTCAGCAGGAATTGGATTATTCCTGAGCCAGGTACCATTTACATACTGATAAAAATTCTGCCCGGGAGAAACAGATAAATCAAAGTTTTCTGTTTTCACACCTTTGAATTTATCAAAATTGATTTCTTCCTGCGCATTCCCGTTATTTCCGGTCATAAAAAAAGACATAATAAGAATTATAAAAAATAATTTTAAAAAACAGATTTTCATATCGAATTAATTTGATTAACTAACACCAATGTGTGTAAAATTAGCAATAAAAAGTAACATATTGAATGGAAAACAAGGTGTGTCTAAATTTAACTCAGCCGGCACCGTTTCATTTATGATTCCAAAAATTAACCGAAGGTTTTTAAAATATTCCGTGTCTAACTATTAAAGAAAGATAGTGAAAAATTTACCCCCGAGGGGGGGAACAAAAAATAATTAAATTGTGTTAAAGAAAATAAAAAAGAAAACACGAAAGGAGTACTAAAATGAAAACAATAGTAATATTAATTAGCTTGTTTGCTGCGGTTTTATTTGCGGCAATCAATAATAGTACAAATTCGGTTAGTAATACCCGCTCCTTGGTAACCGGCAAAAAAAATCTTTCGGAAAATTCAAATCAGAACGATAATATCTATAATGCAAACAATCCTGATGTTAACTCAGATTTTACATCTAATTCATATATCCCTGTTAATTCATATTCTTCCGAAGATTCGTATTTAACAGATGCTTCGATTCCCTCCGAAGATTCAAGTTATTCTGATGAAACAGCTAATACCGAAGATACAATCAGCCTTATGACATTGCAGAATTCACTTTCTTCTGACGGTGAATTTGTATCAATAAATGAAAATGAAGTTGACCCTGAAAATATTACCTCCGGTGAAAATGATGCTATGGACGAGGATATTTACACTAATACAATCTGGATACCAAACTCGCATTATACGGGTGAAGGATGGAATCCTTATACAAATGGAAGCTGGACCTGGACATTTAGGGGCTGGAGCTGGGAGTCTAATTACAGATGGGGTTGGGCAACTTATCATTACGGAAGATGGTGGTATTCTCCTGTTTATGGCTGGGTATGGTCACCGGGACGAAGATGGGCTCCCGCCTGGGTTTTCTGGTCTCATCATAGAAATTATGAAGGGTGGTATCCGATATCTCCACGCATACGTCATAGAGAATGGAATTTTACATCATGGGGCAACCATCATTTTAACGAGAACCATTGGGTTTTTGTCAAAACAAAAGATTTCACAAAAGAAGTTAGTGTCTCAACAGTTATGCCATATAAAAACAATAAAGGAATATTAACTAACTCAAATCAGACTATAGGATTGAAACAGGAAGGTAAAAAACTTTTTAATTCCGGTCCCGATGTGAAATCAATCGAAAAAGTCGTAGATAAAAAATCAGTAACTAAAACTGACCCGAAAATTAATATAAATACAAAAAAGAAAAATGCTGTTGTAACTAAAACAGTAGAAAAAAAGATAACTAAAGAACCCGCACCAAAAACTGAAATTATTAATAAAGGTGTTGATAAAAATTCTGCAAATGATAAAAATACAAAAATTAATACCACTATAAACACAAAAACAAAAGAAAATTTGAACAATACTAATAATGATAAAAAAACGGTTATAAAAACAGAGAACACAAATAACACGGGTATTAAAACCGGAAACACAAATAATACAAGTAATAAAAGCGAGAATATAATAAAGTCCGGAAATACAAATTCGAATATTAACACTGTTCCTAAGGTTAACCCGGCACCTAAAGTTAATCCGGCACCTAAAGTTAATCCGGCACCTAAAGTTAATCCGGCTCCTAAGGTTGATCCGGCACCTAAAGTTAATCCGGCACCTAAAGTTAATCCGGTTCTAAAAGACAATACAACACAATCGAATTCAAATAATAAGAAGGAAAATAACAAACAGTAATAACAACATAATATATTTTCAGATATTTTTGACTACACTCCAATCAACAAAATGATTGGAGTGTTTTATTAAATATTTTTGTTAATAAATATTTGCTAGATTCATTCCGGTTCTCAGAATATTTCAATTCTCTAACATATGCAGAAAAACCATTGCAATCAAAATCACCAATAAACCAAAACTCGAAATAAAAATACCACACAAACTAATTCAAACAGAAGCTTTAACCCGAATCCAACAATTCCTTCCGGATTTAAAAGTCCAACATTCAGACCGAATCAGTGATTTAGAAGAATCCTGGTCCGGAAGCACCGGACAATGCCGTTCATCAGAAATTTTCTCTGTTGATTTTTGAAATAATATTTGTTTTTAGAATTGATTTTACAAAAGGAAAGCGGTAATGTTGTACAGGAAAAGGTAAAACATTTCCAACAACTCAAAAATATAAACAATTTATATTTTAGACAATTGAATCGTTTCTTTTATGTTTTTTAACATTTTTAAAAAAATAACATTATGAAAAAGCTAATCGTATTATCCGTTATTACTCTTTTTTTATTTATAACCGGTTTAAATGCTCAATGGACTCAACAATTAAGCGGAACATCAAATATTCTCTGGTCCGTAAAATTTATAAATGAAAATACCGGCTGGGTAGTCGGACAAAGCGGGACAATACTTAAAACAACCAATGGAGGAGTTAACTGGTCAACTCAAATAAGTTTTACTACAAAATATTTATATGGTGTATGCTTTACTTCTCCGACAACCGGATACATTGCAGGAGCAACCGGTCATTTTTCAAAGACGACCAATGCGGGGGAAAACTGGACAACACAAACCCTTGGTTCAACAAACAATTATTCGATATATTTCACGAGTGATTCAATAGGATATTTTGTGGGTCTCAGCGGGAAAATAATGAAAACAACGGATGCGGGAAACAACTGGACAGCGCAAACAGGTGCCGGGTCTACACTTCTTTACAGCATATTTTTTATCAATCCGAGTACGGGCTGGATAGGCGGTCAAGGAGGAAAAATTCTGAAAACAACAAATGCAGGAACAAACTGGGATTCCGTTGTTACCGGAACAACAACTATGTTTTTTTCCATACATTTTCCGAGTGAATCGACGGGATATGGTGTTGGATCAAATGGCTTAATTAAGAAAACAACGGATGGTGGTAACAGCTGGGTTTCGCAGACAAGTCCATATACAGGTTCTTTATATTGCACATATTTTATTGACAACACAACCGGTTACATCACAGGTGATGGCGGAATAGTGATGAAAACAACGAATGGTGGTAGTAATTGGATTGTACAAGTTAGTACGTTGACCGGCTGGGTTCGTGCGGCATATTTTGTCAATCTCAATCTTGGATGGGCTGTCGGAGACGTAGGACAGATTTATAATACTACAGATGGTGGTTTGACATTCACAACGAACGGTAACAATAAAATTCCTTCAGATTTCATGCTACATCAAAACTTTCCCAATCCATTTAATCCATCGACTAACATAAAATTTGAGATTCCCAAATCAAGTTATGTCAAATTGAATATTTATGATATAAACGGAAGGTTGCTTGAGTACTTAATAAATGAAGAAATGAATCCGGGAGTTTATGAAGTTATTTGGAATGCAAGTAATTATTCTAGTGGAATATATTTTTATAGATTTGAAACCGAAAATTACACCGAGACAAAGAGAATGACGTTGATTAAATAACGACAAATTTACTAATAGTAAATTATTTCTCTGAATTTTTTTAATAAAGAAGGCAGGCTTAGACCTGCTTTCTTTTTAATACGTTTCTTGATACCGATTATCGATAATATTATAGAGTGGGACAAGGTTGCTATACTTCTGTAGTAGCAGTCTGTTTCTCTTGACTCCTCATCAAATTGTACGCTCGGTTTTTCCTTATACGGCTTTCCTGAATAATATCTACTTTCTTCCTTAACGGTTAAAACTAACTGTTATTACTTACTGGTATTGCTTCCTCTGAGATCTCTGAATAGCAAATTATGTCTTATAGTTTGTTTACAGACTGTACATAACTTTTTCGTTTCTTTGGTTGAATCATTCATGAAGATCCTTCCTTCCTGCAATATTATGATGCATTACTATCAATAGAACTACGGTCTTGTATTGATGCCTTTATCATAATAAGTTACCTTTATTAGAATTGTACTACGGTTACGTTAATTATGAAGTAACTGCAATAGTTCTGCTACTCGCATGATTAAATTATTTATGACTTAATGCGTATGTTATTTAATAATCATTTTAACATTGTTTTTGAAATTAGAGAATACTATCTCTAACTATCATAAAATAAAATCATGCCAAAACTAGAAATAAAAGTACCACACGAACTAACTCAAACAGAAGCTTTAACCCGAATCCAACAATTCCTTCCGGATTTAAAAGCCCAACATTCAGACCGAATCAGTGATTTAGAAGAATCCTGGTCGGGCAGCACCGGACAATTTAAATTCAAGATTAAAGGCTTCAAGGTCAGCGGAAGTTTGGTCGTAAGTGAGTCAGAAGTATTGATAAAAGGGGATATTCCCTTTCTGGCTCTGCCCTTTAGAGGTCAGATTGAATCAACTATTAGGGAAAAGGCGGAGGAATTGTTGCAGAAGAAATGAGCATTACAAAATTGCTCATTTTTTTGATAAATCCGAACAGAATAGAAATTTGTACTTTTATTCTATTTCACATATAATCAACACTTTGAACTTTGAATAATTCATTTGTTTTAATTTCCAAACTTAGTAATTTTCACCAAACAAATAATCCACTGATCGCACTCAAAGGATTATTACATTCATTTTGTAAATAATTTAAATTAGAAATTAAATGAAAAAGAATACACTTGAAAATATCGAAGAGAAAATTCGCACATATGATATTCTCAGCAAAGAAAAAAAATCTGAGCTTCTTAGTTTAATTGTGAAACTTAAGAAAGAAATTTCAGAATTAGCTAAATCGAAAGCAGAGCATGCCGAAAGCATAGTTGGTTTTATGGAACGTTCCACTCACGAAGCGACCCGAAAGCATAAAAATTCAAATCTTTTCAAATTGTCTATTGACGGTTTATATGCATCGGTTAAAGAGTTTGAAGTATCACATCCGAAGTTAGTTGATAAAGTTAATAAAATTGCAAGTATGCTGGCCAACATGGGAATTTGAAAATGGTTAAAATTTTCAAATGAACTCATAAACTTTAGAAAATAAATTCTCTTGATTTATTTGATTTCAATATACCAATATAATACAAATAAATGACGCACGATGCTTCGAAAATTATTATGATAAATTCATGCAAGCCGATTTCGCTGTATCAGGTTTCAAAGTCAGCTGGAGCCTATTAGTAGAAAACAACTACGTATTGATAAAAGGGGATATCCCTTTGCTGGCTACACCTTTTAACGGCACCATTGAATCAACAATTCGGGAAAAGGCGGAGATACTTTTGAAGAAATGAGTGGGGGACTGCTCATTTTTTCTCTTTTTTTCTTGGTTTAATTTTAATGAATTTCATCTCTTTTTAAATCATCCTTATTGGTCTACTAAGTTCTGAAACTATACATTATAATTTTAAAATGGTTGTTTACTAATAAAAGAAGGAGTAATATATATTTTTTTTATATTTATTGCATTAATTATAATGTTGATTATAATAAACAAATCAACTATTATTGTTTATATAAATTAACATTATGAAAGAAATAAATTCAGGAATATCCCCTTCAGTCATAGAAATTTTGGCTGATTTGGGAATAAATATAAAACTTGCCAGACTACGAAGAAAACTAAGCACTACTCAAGTTGCAGAAAGAGCAGATGTTAATAGAGTTACATTATGGCAAATTGAAAAAGGGTCACCTCGAGTTTCAATGGGAGCATATGCACAGGTTATTTTTGTATTGGGTTTGGAAAAAGATCTATTAAATATTGCGAAAGACGATATTCTTGGACGAAAACTTCAAGACGCAAAAATATTAGAAAAGAAAAGAGCCCCTAAAATCAAAACAAAATAAATGGCACATAAGGAAAGTAAAAAACAATTATACGTATATGCTGATTGGAGAGAATTTGAAAGACCAGAACTGATGGGAATATTAAATGTTGTTCTTTCAAGAGGTAAAGAAATTTTTTCTTTTGAATATGACGAGAAATGGTTAAAATCAGGGATAGCTCAAACACTCGATCCGGATTTACAGCTATATAGAGGCTCTCAATATTTGAGAGATGAAAAAGAGAATTTTGGAGTTTTTTTAGATTCGTCTCCTGATAGATGGGGAAGGGTATTGATGAAAAGACGTGAAGCAGCTTTAGCAAAACGAGAAAAGAGAAGCGAAAAAACTCTGTTAGAAACTGATTATCTATTAGGTGTATTTGACGGACATAGAATGGGAGCTTTAAGATTTAAAGAAAATAATGAAGGACCATTCTTAAACGATAACAAAAAAATGGCTACTCCTCCTTGGGCTGAAATTAGAGATTTAGAGTTTGCCAGTTTACAATTGGAAAAGGAAAATATAAGTGAAGATCCAGATTATATGAAATGGTTGAATTTATTAATTGCTCCCGGTTCTTCATTAGGGGGTGCTAGACCGAAAGCAAGTGTAATAGATGAAAAAAAACATTTATGGATTGCTAAATTTCCAAGTACAAAAGATGATATTGACAAAGGCTTATGGGAAATGATCACAAATGAGTTAGCAGTCAAATCAGGAATAAACGTAGCAAAAGGAATGGTTAAAAAGTTTACGGTAAATCATCATACGTATCTTACAAAAAGATTTGATAGAGAAGAAAATGGAAAAAGAATACATTTTGCTTCCGCAATGACTATGTTAGGATATACAGACCATGCAGATGGTGTTAGTTATTTGGAATTAGCAGAATTCTTAATTAGAAACGGAAGTAATACTAATACTGACCTTGAAGAGATATGGAGAAGAATTGTCTTTAATATTTGTGTCAAAAACACAGATGACCATCTAAGAAATCACGGTTTTTTTCTAACTCAAGCTGGTTGGACTTTGTCACCTGCCTATGATGTTAATCCAAATCCAATGGGAACCGGTTTAAATTTAAATATTTCTGATAATGATAATTCTCTTGATTTACAATTAGCATTAGAAGTCGCAGAATTTTTTAGGGTTAACTCTAAAAATGCAAAAGAAATTATTAACATAATTAAAAAAGTTGTAAGTAATTGGAATACTTATGCAAAAAAACATAACATTTCAAAAGAAGAGCAAGAATTAATGTCGAATGCATTTTGGAAAGATTAATATGACAATTTACCTTATTAATTATTTTTTAAATTGTATGTGTTTTGAAAATGTTCGTATAAGCAAACTGTTGAGAGGAATAAAATAACGGGGAAAGCCGAAAACCGATTTAGAGTAGGCAAATGATAAAGTACAAATTATGGGCTTCTTAAGTTTTCTTAGACATAAAAAAATTCCATTAAAGGAACGATTAGATAAAATGTTTGATTCTATGTTCCCAAAAGGTGAAAAAGACGTTAATGCAGGAACTAAAGAATTATTGTGTATTTTAAATAACAAAATTGATTGTGGCACAGCAAGAGCTATCTTCTTAAAATCAATTGCAATTAGTAGAATTGCAAAAGAGTTTGATAAAGAAAGATTGAAGATTCATTTAACCGGATATTGTATTCATCATTTCAATGAAGCTCAAATTGAAAAGTATTATAACTATTTAGTTGCATTAAGTACTGCAATGTTAATTCACAACAGAGCACCATCAGAAGTTAGAAGAGTAGGAGACGCTTATGTCTGGTGAAAATAACAAAAATAAACCGTGTGGGATTATTTAATTTTTTTAAAAACATAAGAAAGAACAAAATTGAATGTTATAAATTCCAAAGAAATTTGCGGATATGCTTTTGAATGAAATTAAAAGTAACCCACAAGCTCGTAGTTTAGATGAAATTCCCCAAGGAGTATTCTGTATCCTGCTTTAAAGTCAGCGGAAGTTTGGCCGCAAGTGAGTCAGAAGTATTGATAAAAGGGGATATCCCCTTTCTGGCTCTGCCCTTTAGAGGTCAGATTGAATCAACTATTAGGGAAAAGGCGGGGGTGGAAATTGAATTGGCGGGGGTGGAAATTGGATTGGAAGATGAAGAAATCTAATCACCGGTAATACAAATTGAGTGGTTAAGCATACAAATTAAGTGTCTATACATATCAATTGAGTAGGTATGCATATTAATAGAGTGTTTATGCATATTTATTAAGTGTTTAGACATACAAACTAAGTGTCTATGCATATCAATTGGGTAGGTATGCATATTAATAGAGTGTTTATACATATTTATTAAGTGGCAATGCATATTAATTGAGTGGCAATGCATATCAATTGAGTAGTTAGACATATAAATTGAGTGTCCAAGGGTGGAAATCGACCTGGCAAGAGTATAAATTGACACGATAAGTGTTTGAATTGAGAGGAAAAGGATTTTAATTGAGTTTGGAAGTATAAAATTGAGAAGGGGCGGCGTAAAATAATGTTTCGAAAAATGTGTTAATTAAGTGGAAATGAATTATTATATTTGCAGAAAAGGAGATTTATGCTGAAATATAACATTAAAAATCTGATGAAGCTGAGAGGAATTACTCAACCTTATGCTTTTTTGAGGAGAAAAGGGTTTTCGCGGAATGTGGCTTCGAGACTCGGGACGGAGAAAATGGCTGGGCTAACTCCCGGGCATATAGAGAAATTGTGCGTGGCTCTGAAGTGCCTGCCGAGTGATTTGTTTTACTGGGTGGCGGATAAGGAAGAGCGCGCTACAGAAAGCCATCCGTTGTGGAAAATACGTCAGCAGGAAGTGAAGAGCGTTTCGAATGTCGGGAAAGGTGTGGCGATGGAGAAGATGAGCGAGTTTCTTGATGCGGTGAAGGAGGTGGAGGATAAGTTTAAGGGATAATATTGATACTTCCGGAAGTAGAGCAGAAGTGTTATGCTGTTTACATACCCGATGATGATGAAGCGGGAAAAGGTGAGCGAGTTTCCTGATGCGGTGAAGGAGGTGAGCACAATTTCTGAAGCATGTTTACAAAGATAAACCGCACGAGCCTGGATACAGGCGTTTGTTGTGGATGAGAGAATTTCTTTTTTTTCTTTAAATAAGAAATTAATTTCGTTCGGATTAACCTCCCCCAACGATAAACAAAAAGACTTCAAACCCGAAAGGTTTTGAAGTCTTTTTTTAAAATAAAATTGGTAAATTGTAGGAAAAGTGTTTATCTAAATTATTTTTGCAATTAAAAGTAGAACTTTCTTTTCATTCCCAAAGAGGACTTTGGGAAAGAGGAGAAAATATTTTTTTTATATTTAAAATATTAAATATGGATTATACAAATGAATCAATAAATAATAAAGAATTTTATAATTTAGCAATTGAAACTCGTAATTTTGAAATAAAAATGTTCTGGCAAAGGAGTAATTATTTCTTAATTTTATGTACTGCTATTGCTACTGGTGTTTTATTAAATTTGAAGAATAATATAATATTCTCAATAATTATATCAGTGTTTGGAATTATTGTATCAAGATTATGGTATAAAGTTAATTTGGGTAGCAAGTTTTGGCAAACAAGATGGGAAAAGAAAACTGCAGAATTTGAAAAACACTCTACTTCAGGTAGTGGAATGAATTTCTTCTCTGTAAATTATGATACAATTAATAAGGATGTTGAATCATTTCTTCAAATTGATGATTCTATTAAAGAGCCAAATAAATTTGATTTAATGATTAGAAAATCTATACTAAAGAAACCTTCAGTATCGAAACAAATGATAAAACTTTCATTATTTCTCATGTTTTTTTACATTATTCTTCTGATAATATCAATATTACAATTTATTTTGTGTAAAGGTGTAAAAGTTTTTTGAAAACGTTCGTCGCGTCATCGTATTCCCCCTCCTGTTATTCGCTTGAAGGAGGGGAAAAGTTTTTTTCCGGTTACGGATGATAGATATTTCTCGTTACAATGCTCCGGCGTTGTAACGGGAAATTAAATGGTTACTACGCTGGAGCATAGTAACCAGAGAAAATCCCAAAGTGCTCAAGAATGATTTCTTCTCGTCTTCTCAATCTTTCCTTGGGAAGGTGAGAAGAATAAAAATCAAATACAAATTAGAATTACTAATTGTAGCAATGTCCTCTCAAGGTAGACCTTGGGAAGGAGAATTTAAGAATCAAACATGGACTATAAGACAGAAATTGAATTATTCGAGACTTTAGATAGTAACAATAAAGCTAAAGAAATCTATGCTCATTTTGGACAGGCAGTATTTTGTGCACAAGTTTTAGAGCAACAATCTATTAATATGATTGCAGTTTTCCGACAATCAAAAGATAACTTGAGATCTCCAAAAGAAATTAATGAACTATGGGATACTTATGACTTAGGTAAACGAACTTTTGGGAAATTAATAAAAGAAGTAAGTGTTCTTTATAATTTATCGGATGAAGATAGCATTGAATTAAATAATGTTTTAAAATTAAGAAACTACATTACTCATGATTATTTTCGATTTAATAATGAATTATTTTATTCCGATAGTGGACAGAAAAGGATGATAAAAGATTTTATTGAATTCTGTGAACGGGCAAAAGTGTTAGATGAAAAGCTCACTAATTACACAAAAATATATGCAGACAGATTAGGATTAACGGATGAACTTATTAGAAAAACAATGGAACAAACTAGAAGGGAATGGGAAAAAAGAATAGTAACAGATGAACACAACACTATAATAAGATAATTTTTCCTCTCAGAGTTCCTTATCACCTGCCAGTGTTATGAAACCTTATCAGGAAATAAATAGTTTATTACTTTATAAACTAATACTATGGACAATTCAAATAAAGGAAAATGCCCCGTTATGCACGGAGCTATCACAGAAGCAGGAAATTCCGTTATGGATTGGTGGCCTAAAGCGCTCAACCTGGATATCCTGCACCAGCAAGATACTAAAACAAATCCTCTTGGAAAAGACTTCAGCTACAAGGAGGAATTTAAAAAACTTGATTTAGAAGCACTTAAAAATGATTTAAAATCTTTTATGACTGACAGCCAGGATTGGTGGCCTGCAGACTGGGGTCACTATGGCGGTCTGATGATTCGTATGGCGTGGCATTCGGCAGGAACTTACCGGACTGCAGACGGGCGTGGCGGAAGCAACACAGGTAACCAGCGCTTTGCTCCTCTGAATAGCTGGCCGGACAATGTGAACCTGGATAAAGCACGAAGGCTTTTGTGGCCGATTAAGCAAAAATATGGGAATAAGATTTCGTGGGCTGACTTAATGATTTTAGCAGGAAATATGGCTTACGAATCTATGGGGCTGAAAACTTTCGGCTTTGGAGGCGGACGCGAAGACATCTGGCATCCTGAGAAGGATGTTAACTGGGGAAACGAGAAGGAATGGCTTGCCCCTACAGGCAGCCAAGGCAGCCGCTACTCCGGAGAAAGAGATTTAGAAAATCCCCTGGCAGCAGTAATGATGGGATTGATTTATGTAAACCCTGAGGGTGTGGACGGAAATCCTGACCCGCTGAAAACTGCACACGACGTAAGAGTTACTTTTAAACGTATGGCGATGAACGATGAGGAAACTGTGGCATTGACTGCTGGCGGACACACAGTAGGTAAAACACACGGGAATGGTGATGTTAGTTTTTTAGGCGAAAAACCCGAAGGTGCAGAGATTCAGGAACAAGGCTTTGGATGGATGAATTCCAAAGGTAAAGGAAATGCGGGAGATACCGTATCGAGCGGTCTGGAAGGAGCCTGGACAACGAATCCGACTAAATGGGATAACGGATATTTCGAAATGCTGCTGAATCACGAATGGGAATCGAAAAAGAGTCCGGCAGGAGCATGGCAGTGGGAACCCGTTAATATAAAAGAAGAAGACAGACCTCTTGATGCTCACAACCCCGGCAAGCGCCAGAACCCGATGATGACGGATGCAGATATGGCAATGAAAATGGACCCTGAATACAGAAAAATTTTAGAACGATTTTCTAAAGACCAGGAATACTTTACAAAAGTTTTTGCAAGAGCGTGGTTTAAATTAACTCATCGCGATTTAGGTCCGAGAAGCCGTTACCTTGGTGCGGATGTTCCAAAAGAAGATTTAATCTGGCAGGACCCTGTACCAACAGTGGATTACACTTTGAGTGATTCTGAAATAGAAGATTTAAAATCGAAATTATTAAACAGCGGGTTGACTCAGGCGGAATTAATAAACACAGCCTGGGACAGTGCAAGAACTTTCAGAAGCTCTGACTATAGAGGCGGCGCAAACGGAGCGCGGATTCGTTTAACCCCGCAAAAAGACTGGGCAGGCAACGAACCGGAAAGATTACAGAAAGTATTGAAAAAGCTTTCGGAGATACAATCAGGTTTGCAGAAAAAAGTAAGCATTGCAGATTTGATTGTGCTGGGCGGAAGTGCGGCAGTGGAAAAGGCTGCTAATGATGCAGGAGTAAAAATCAAAGTACCTTTCAATGCAGGACGCGGTGATACAACTGATGAGATGACCGATGCAGAATCGTTCGAATCGTTAGAGCCCATTCACGACGGCTACAGAAACTGGCTGAAAGAAGATTATGCAGTGAAACCGGAAGAACTGCTTCTTGACAGAACACAACTGATGGGGCTGACGGCTCCGGAAATGACTGTACTGATTGGAGGCATGCGTGTGCTGGGAACGAATCACGGCGGAACCAAGCACGGTGTGTTTACGGACAGGGAAGGTGTGCTGAGCAATGATTTCTTTGTGAACCTTACGGACATGAAATATTCCTGGAAGCCTGCGGGTGAAAATTTATACAACGTTGTTGACAGGAAAACAGGGACGACCAAATGGACGGCGACGCGTGTGGATTTGGTATTCGGTTCAAACTCAATATTGCGTGCTTATGCGGAAGTATACGCACAGGACGACAGCAAAGAAAAATTTGTAAAAGACTTTGTAGCAGCCTGGGTGAAAGTGATGAACTCAGACCGTTATGATTTAAAATAGTTATTACTTCTATTGCTCTCGTTCACGGTTTCTTTTGTGAACGATGAGCGGGAAAGATTTTATAAAACAATGCGAATATCCTCCACAAAGGGAGGATATTTGCGTTTTAGATAAAATACGTGACAATTAGCGAATAAAATTCTTAAATTTAGGTGAGAGATAATCCACCGCGGCGGACTCCCGTTTAAAATATTTTTTCACCTCCTGACCAGTTATAAATAGTCAGGAAAATATTTAAAACATAAAAGATTATGAAAAAGTTATTTTTCATCTTAGTAATGCTCGTAGCAATGAATGCTAATGGGCAGTGGGCATCCGTAAGTTCAGGATTACCGAGTGTTTCCTATTACACTTATTCTGCAAACGGGAAAGTATATTCTGCAAATCAGACAGGTTTTTATTATTCGACGAATAACGGTATTAAATGGGTGCAGTCTTCTTTAACCGTTAATTTATCAGTAATACTTCAAAAAAATTCCTACCTTATAACAGCAGGGTCTGGAGGTATATTTGTTTCAACCAACGAAGGAATAAACTGGACTCAAACCTCTAATTCATACTACAGTTTCACGAGTATGATATCATTCGGTTCTGATATATTTGCATCTAATGGAACAGCTATACTGAAATCCACAAATAATGGTTATAACTGGTCAACTGTTTATGGTGCAGGATCTAACTTTGTTACTTCACTTACAGTAAAGGATAATTATATTTTTGCGGGAATAGGAACGGGAGAATATTCGCCGGGAAAAGTGATATATTCCTCAAACAACGGAGTTAACTGGAGCGTAAGAGGACTTGACAGTGTTTCTGTCTCATCAATGAATACAATTAACGGAATAATATTTGCTGGTACAACATTAAACGGATTGTATAAATCTTCCGACAATGGTATTAGCTGGGTTAATTCAGCATTCCAGGGACGTCCAATTTATAATATAACAGTTATAGGCGCGGATATTTATTTGAGTACGATTGCAAGTACTTCAATTTATGAGTTTTATAAATCAACAGACAATGGTACAACCTGGAATTTATTAAACACAGTTCCAAATGGAAAAGTGATATCGCTTTCAAAAGTGAATAATGTTTTAATATTAGGATTAGAATACGGAGGTGTTCACTTATCATCTGATAACGGATTAAGCTGGACACACTATTTACCGCCTGACATTAATGTATATTGTTTTTATAAACTTAATACAAGATTGTTCGCAGGAGTAAGCAATGGGATATATTATTCGGGTGACGGAGGATTAAACTGGATACAATCAAAACTTAATCCACGGCTGAGTGCGCGATCAATGACATCTATTGGAACAACTCTCTATGCAGGTATATATGATTATATTTCAGATACAGGGGGTGTTTATATTTCATCCGATAACGGAATAAACTGGACAAAATCATCTCTGAACAGAATAACGATTTATGCACTAAAGAATTTTAATTCTAATTTATACGCAGGTGCCGCATATTCAGGAATATATAAATCTACTAATAACGGAGTTAGCTGGAATGGTGTATATAACCGTACAGGTTGTGTTCCTAATTGTTTTTATCAAAGAGGCTCAAAAATATTCACAGGAATGTTCAGGGATAATCATTATTTCCTGACAGGTCTGTATTTTACGACTAATGAAGGAGTCAGTTGGGATTCAGTTATGAATATAAATTCAGTTATGGATATTACTGCTAATTCTAATTATTTATTTGCTGCCTGCAACAATGTACCGGGAGTGTTACGTTCAAGCAATGAAGGTGCAAACTGGTCAGCGGTATTAGCAGATAAAGGTGCCTGGTGCATTTTAACAGAAGGAAATTATTTATTTGCAGGAACAACAGGTAATGGAATATACATGTCATCGAACAATGGTGATACATGGGTGGTAAAAAATGAGGGACTTACAGGAATCAATATATCAGCTTTAATAACAGCAGACGGATATATTTATGCAGGAAATTATGATCATGGAATTAGCAGGAGATTGATTTCGGATATTACGTCGGTAAATCAAATAACTACAACAATTCCTTCTTTATTTTCGCTGTCACAGAACTATCCTAACCCATTTAATCCGGTGACGAAGATAAAGTTTGATGTTGCTCTGGATTCCCGCTTTCGCGGGAATGACAATGTGGTGTTGAAAGTTTATGACGTAATGGGTCGCGAGGTGCAAACACTCGTGAGCGAATCGCTGAAGCCCGGTACGTACGAAGCATCGTTCGACGGTTCGCATTATTCAAGCGGAGTTTATTTCTACAAACTAATCACTGATGGGTTTACAGATACGAAGAAAATGTTGTTGATAAAATAATATCACTCTCCTTTCCAAACATGACTGTTCGGTCTTAAAACACTTGATTGGGAACAATGAGCGGGGAAGATTTTCATAATACGCTAGCGAATATCCTCCATCAAGGGAGGATATTTGCATTATAAAGGGAATATTAGTTTTCATTTGCAATTAATATATTGGGAAAGCGATAGAAAATAGAATACTTTAATTAATTGAATAAATAAATTAAATAACATGAAAAAGAGAAAAGGTCTATTGGCTGTTTTATTCCCGGTTATAATAACGACCTGTTTGTTTATAGTTTTTAATTCCAGAATAGAATGTAAACCAAGTGATGCCGGCTTCTGGTTTATCCTTGCATTGGGGATGTCGATTGGAGTCTCATTTACACGTTTTATCCAATGGTCAAACACAAATAAAACAGATAATGAATGATTTATCCTCCTTCCTAAGCACTAGTTTAGAAGGAGTAATAATAATTTTCAAATATTTTAAAGTTCTATTATGAAAGAAATAGGAAAGTTCTGATTTTATTGGGAATAATAGGAATAGTCTATTTTCAAACATCCTTTGAGACTTCTGTAGTTGTTAATTATGACAAAACCGTATATTCAAAACCATCAGGGTTTTAAATTTTAATTTTAAATTTAATCACATTGCGAATATCCTCCAGCAGTTAGGGAGGATATTCGTTTTTTGATAAAGGAATATTTCTTTCCATTTGAATTTTTCAAAAAATAAATTTGTTTATAGAATTAAATCTGAATAATTATAGATGTACAGGTTTCTTTTTATTATAAATATATACTTTAGCGGTAAGCGTGACGACAACCAACAATAACAGAGTAACAAGTATTCGATAACGAAAAAAAATATAACTTTATATAAGCAATGAAAAAAGCGACTTTAATAATCCTGATAATTGCGACATCATTTTGCTTTGGTTTCGCATTTAAAACAATAATAACATCTCAACAAAATAAAAGCACAATTAATATGAAAAAAGTAACAGGCATCGGCGGCATTTTTTTCAAATGCAAAGATCCAAAAGCAATTAACGAATGGTATAAAACTCACCTTGGGTTTGTCACAAGTCCATATGGAACAAACTTTGAATGGCGAGAAAATGATGACAGCACAAAAAAGGGACTTACCGTGTGGAATCCTTTTCCGGATAATACAAAATATTTTGACCCTTCAACAAAAGACTTTATGATAAACTATAGAGTAGATAATTTAGAAGTATTGGTTGAAGAATTAAAAAAGAAAAACGTAACTATCGTGGACAAAATTGAAACATATGATTATGGAAAGTTTGTTCATATTTTAGACCTTGAAGGAAATAAAATTGAATTGCGGGAGCCTAAGGATTAGATTATGATAAAATTGTTGGCGGAGGAACGAGATTAAAAATGAATAACTCAAAAACGCCTACTGCTAACATTGGTTTGGCAAAATGGGGGCTTTTGCACTATATTTGGACATTAGAATTCTATTGTACTTTTATACTAAATTGAACATTTGTATTTTTAATTCCCCACTTCGCCAAGCCAAAAAACGTTAGCGATAATAAATAATTAAACAATAAAAATGATTATGAAAAAGAACATTTTCCTTCGGACAATAATATTCATCTTATTATTAGTAGTATCTAATTCTTTAACTGCCCAAATTCTAACCGATAATGTCAAAGGCGAAATTACTAAAGCATTGGAACTGTGGAATGCTGCTGCTAAGAATTCGAATGTAGATCAAGCGATATCACTATTTGATGACTCTGAGAATATACTCTTAGTAGGTTCGGACAGCGGAGAAGTATTTAAAGGTAAAAATCAAATCAAAGAATGGCTAACCCAACTTTTTGATTATGCCAGTTTTTCCTGGGAAATGGACAGGATTGATATTGATTACAGTGGTAATACTGCCTGGGTATTTGTTGATGGGAAAATGGTAGTAGAAACTAAAGCAGGAAAAATAAGAAAACCTCCATATCGATTTACAGGTATCCTGGTTAAAAAAGGAAACGAATGGAAATGGAGATTATTTAACGGCTCAAATCCTAGACCGGAATAGCTTATTTAAACATCTGCTAACAAGTGTATATTTAATTGCCGGACAATTCAAATTCAAGATTAAAGGCTTCAAAGTCAGCGGGAGCCTGTTAGTAGAAAACAACTATGTACTGATTAAAGGGGATATCCCTTTGCCGGAAAAGGCGGAGATACTTTTGAAGAAATGAGTGGGGAGACTGCTCATTTTTTTATAACGTTCCTTTTAAACGAACAAAATAAACCCCCCAACCCATAGGCGAGAGCTTCCCCTCAAAAGTTTTAATAATGAAAAAGACAAGTTATAGAATTGTTTAATTTAATAAATATTATATATATTCATTCTAAATCAAAATTTCTATTAAAATAATTTTATGCAGTTAATGAAAGCAGTTCAGGTAAGTTCACCGGGTGCAGACTTTGAGATAATTCAGAAAGAAATTCCCGAACCCGGGAATAACGAAGTTTTAATAAAAGTAGAAGCATGCGGGATATGCCATGGAGATGCTATAGCCAAAGAAGGACATTTTCCCGGAATTAAATATCCAATCGTTCCGGGGCATGAAGTGGTGGGGATAGTAGATAAAATAGGACCGATGGTTACTAACTGGAAAGCAGGACAAAGAGTCGGTGTTGGCTGGCACGGTGGTCATTGTAATCAGTGCAGTGCATGCCGTAAAGGTGATTTCGGTGCCTGCGAGAAGTCCTTAACTACGGGCATTCACCTGGATGGCGGTTATGCTGAATATATGATAGCACGACCGGAAGCAGTGGTAAATATTCCTGATGAGCTGAGCTCAATAGATGCAGCACCTATATTGTGTGCCGGCAGAACAACTTTTGGAGCATTAATACATAGTGGTGCTCAGGGCGGAGATGTCGTAGCAATTCACGGACTCGGAGGATTGGGACATCTTGCTGTGCAATATGCCGTTAAATTAGGATTTAAAACAGTAGTATTATCCCGCGGCAAGGATAAGGAAGAACTCGCTTATAAACTGGGTGCTCATGTATATATCGATACTGATACAGGCGAAGCAGTAAAGCAATTAATGAAATTAGGCGGTGCGCGGGTAATTCTTTGTACAGCACCAAGCGGGAAAGCAATCTCTGATTTAATTCCGGGACTTGGTCGTAACGGGCAGGCAATTATTGTTACAGGTGCCGGAGATATGATGCAGATACCTCCAATGCTTTTATTGGGAGGTGAACGTTCTATACGCGGATTTGTAACAGGAAATATAAAAGATGCTCTTAATTTCAGTGTCATGACTAAGATTATTCCAATGGTTGAAGTATTTCCTTTGGAACAAGCGGCATTGGCTTATGAAAAAATGATGACCGCAAAAGTGCATTTCAGGTCAGTGTTGAAAATAGGTCAATAAATAAATAATAAATATTTTTTTAAATCAGGAGGTAATATGAATGAATTATTAAAACTCATGCAGGCAAGGCAATCTTCCAGGATGCCATTTGACACTAAACATCCTATAGAGAAACAGGATTTATTAAAAATACTGGAAGCAGGACGCTGGGCTCCTTCAGCGCATAATATGCAGAATTTTGAAATCATTGTTGTGGATGATGAAAAAATCCTGCAGTCCATTGCAAAAATAAAACGCCCGATATCAGAAACCTTTATCCGGGAAAACTATCAGCAGTTATCTTTTTCAGAGGAGGAGCTGCTTAGAAAAAAAACAGGAATATTGGCTGCGATGTTCCCTCCATCCTGGAGAGTCCCTGATTTCAGGCTGGATAAATATGATGAGGAAGCGGATTCATCAATACAAAGACCTTTCCCGTTATGTCCATTAATGCTGATTGTTGTGTATGATCCGGCTAAACGAGCCCCGGCTTCCGAAGGCGATTTCCTGGGCATTTTGAGTTTAGGATGTGTAATGGAAAATATGTGGCTCATGGCAAATTCTCTTGGCATCAACTTTCATATCCTGAGTTCCCTTAGTGCAGACACAGTAGAGGAAGAAGTAAAAAACATTCTTCATATTCCTGAAAATTTAAAGATTGCTTTTTCCTGTCGTTTAGGTTATCCCGTTTCCACACCGGAAAAATACTTAAGGGTACGCCGTGATATTAAGGATTTCACTAACGATAATAAATTTGGGACTAAGGGTTTAGAATAATTCTTTTAGCTTTAGTAACTTATTACAAACGCTTCAATAACCGCCCGGATTTAAAAGCCCAACATTCAGACCGAATCAGTGATTTAGAAGAATCCTGGTCGGGCAGCACCGGATAATTTAAATTTAAGATTAAAAGCTTCAAGGTCAGCGGAAGTTTAGCCATAAGTGAGTCAGAAGTATTGATAAAAGGGGATATCCCCTTTCTGGCTGCACCTTTTAAAAGAACAATAGAAAAAACAATTCGGATGCACGCTGAAGAATTACTGAAAAAATGAACCGTGTTTGGTTTATTTTTTATTTTGTCGAAAAAATCCGAACGGATTGAGAAAAAATAGCCTATAAGCTAGCATACTACTTTACCCTATAATTTTATATTTATTTTTATTTAATATCTTAAGTTGACCGTTTTTAATATAAATTACCGGTAGTTGTTTTAATTTTTATAGGTGCTGTAATTGGGAAATCACATGCACCCATCGATAAATTTTTGTAAAAATACGCTACTCAATAAAAACAAAAACCCTGCAAATCCAACAGCAACATTGCAGTTATATGCTATTAATGTTATATTAGCAGAGTATAACAGATGTTATGCTTCATGCTGTGGCGATATTGCTAATTTGAAACTGACCAGCAATGAAATACCAAATCTTAAGACTTGAAAGAAATTATAATTAAAAATTAAGTATGAAAAAAATATTTCTGTTTTTAATATTCTTCTCATCAGTAGTAAGAATATCGGCACAGGCGCCGCAGGTGGACAGTTTAAATAAATTGTTGGCTGCTACTAAAGAAGATACTGTAAAAGTGATGGTGCTTGTCAAATTAAGTTTTTATGACCAGTCCTTTGAACATGGTTTAAAAACAGCACAGGAAGGCCTTGAACTGGCACGTAAAATAAAATATGAAAAAGGTGAAGCGGATTGCTTGCACCAGCTAGCTAATCAGTATTGGAGCATCAGCAATTACCCCATAGCACTTGATTATTATTTAGATGCATTAAAAATATTCGAACGAATGAACGATAAAAATAGCATGGCACGTTCTTATTATAGCATTGGCTTAATTTATAAATCACAGGGTGATTATAAAAATGCAATTAACTATTATCGAAAATCTGAATCCATGCATCCGGATGATAACTATTGGTTAGCCGAGTTGAATGGATGTTTCGGTGATTTATATGCGGTGCTTAACAAACAGGATTCTGCATTAATGTATTATCAGCGCAGCTATGAAAATTATAATTTAGTCAAAGATAAATATCAACTTAATCTTACACTTAACGGGTTAGGCGAGGTGCAATTTAAAATGGGTAATATAGAATTGGCATTGGCTTATTACAGAGAAGCAATAAGAAACGGAATTTCATATAATGATTCATTGGGATTGTCTTTTACTTTTCTTAATATCGCCAAACTCTATGAAGACGCCGAACCGAAGGATTCAAGTATTTTTTATGCAGGACTGTCGATGCTTTGTGCACAAAAAGCCAGTGTTCTGGAAAATGTTATAGAGTCAGGAAAACTGCTGTCTAAACTATATGAAGGAAAAAACGATAAAGAAGCTTTACGGTATCTTCAAATTTCTCTGGCAGCCAGAGATAGTTTATTTAGCAGGGATAGAACAATGCAGATTCAAAATCTGCTTTTTAATGAAACAAAAAGAGAAAGTGAAATAGCTGAAATAGAAAAAAAAGATGAAGCAGAACGAAAACTTGATATTGAATATGCATTAATTACCCTTGGTATCATCATTTTCATCATTCTGTTTTTATTGCTCAGCCGCAGTTTTATCACCAGTACAAAGCTGATTGAATTTCTTGGTGTAATGGCTTTGCTGATTGTATTTGAGTTCTTTAATTTATTCCTGGATCCTTTTTTAGAAAGAGTAACGAATCATACTCCTGTGCTTATGTTATTGGGTTTAGTTTGTGTTGCCGCATTTCTAATACCGCTTCATAACAAGGTTGAAAAATGGTCTACGGCAAAATTGGTTGAGAAAAATAAAGCAATCAGATTGGCAAATGCAAAAAAAACGATTGAGCAACTGGAAGAAAGAATTGATAATAAGTAAGAAGTAGGTACAAATGTATAACCGATTTCACAAAATTTTTGTAGCTATCTTGACATGACACTTTTTTGTATCAACAGTAGCACAAAAGCATAACAGAACATTTGCAATAGCGGGGCGGACGTACTTCTATAACAGTTTTGTATCTGCCACAAATTGGGCTATAGACAATGTTTCTGTGAACGTCAGGTCGAAGATTCCGGCCTTCCCCAGAAAAAGTATAATTCAGTGTCACTCAACTTAACTTACATTTCTTTATTTTTTTGAATTATAATTAAATGTTGAAACGTTTAACTTTCCTCAAATTCAAGAAATCAGATCTGGCTCAATGGATGATAAGTACAAAAAAGCAGTTACTCTGGAAGAAATACTATTTCCAGCATGTACGACCGGTATTTATAAGAAAAAAAACTTCAGGAATTTTTACTAACTTTGTTGCAAGAAAACTCCGACTCCGGCGAGCTGAAAAAAGTAAAATAAAAATGTAAATAGGAAAAACCTGTTTTAGTTAATATATGGAAAAATTAATAGTTTTTGGAATTTTAAGCTTACCCCTTATTATTATCTCATGGCGGACTTTATTTAATATTAAAAGTCATGGCTTTTATAGATTCTTTAGTGAGGAGTGCATTATTTGGCTTTTAATTAATAACTGTAAATTTTGGTTTGATAATCCTTTTAGTGTTAAACAGATATTTTCATGGGTTTTTCTGATATTTTCAGTTTATCTTGTTATCACTGGTGTGATTCTTATGAAAAAAACAGGAAAACAAGTAAAGAATAGATATGAAAAGACACTTTATCAATTTGAAAAAACTTCCGAGTTGATAGATAAGGGGATTTTTAAATATATAAGACATCCGCTTTATTCTTCATTACTTTTTTTAACCTGGGGTATATTTTTAAAGAATACAACAGATTTATTGTTATTTATAACAGTACTATCAACTGCATTTCTTTATCTTACGGCAATATTTGATGAGAAAGAATGTATTAAATTCTTTGGTGAAAAATACAGTGAATATATGAAACGAAGTAAAATGTTTATACCGTTTATAATATAAAAGCACAGCTTTTTTAAAATATGGCTGTAGTTAATGTGGGACCTTCTTTTTTATTCCCTTCCTTTAAAACGAACAAAATAAAAACCCCTTCCCCACAGAAAAAAACGAGAGCATTACTGCCCTAAAACTATTATACCACCTTTTATAATATCATTTGTTTTATTTCCTCAAGTAACTAAATTTCATTAAATTAATGATCCCCAAAAATAGCTCGGGATTATTACGATCTTTTTTGTATAAATATTAAATTCAAATTTAAGGAGCTGCAAAACAGAAAATTTAAAAAATTTTATGAAAATATCTTTAACACTTTTAATTATTCTCATTTGGCTTAATTTGACAGGATTTAACTATGATGTAAATCAAGTTGTATCTAATATTAATAGAGACACCTGTTCTTATATTGATTACGGAACGAAAAATATTAACATCTGGACTCCGTTCACAGATATATTTAATAAATACGGGGAAATAGAATCAAATTGCAATTACGGACACGGAAGAGGATACGCATATTTCGACCCTGATAAAAAAGTGTTCCTGATTTTCGGATATATGGACGGAGGAGCTGAGCAGATAGTAATTGCAAAAGAAAGTGCAGTGAGCATAACTAAAAAAAGTATGTGTAATTTATCTACTGATGATATTACTTCAAAAAAGGGAGTTAAACTTGGGATGCAAAAAAATGAGGTTCGATCAATTCTGGGTGAACCATCAGTTGAAACAGATAACACTTTGGAATATTATGCGACGGATGTAAATTGCATTATCGATGACAAAAGTGAATATATTCTTATATATGAAGGAATTTATACATTTGAAAACGGTAACTTAATAATGATAGATTTGGCAAATTCAGATTAGAAAATGAATCATAAAAATACTTTATCCCCGGTTCTCTTTTTATGGAAATTATACAAATATCGCATCAAATTATTTAAAATGATGTTTTTTTATAACCAATAGTTTTACATTTAATTAAATTTTATCATCGCCAAATGCATTTCAATCTCACATTGTTGGTGTCGCTGCGCTCAAACACCAACAATGGCACAAAATGAACTGATTTAGACTCGTTTCTTTTTTTGTCGAAAAAAAATGGAATCACAGTATAAGAAACTGGGGACTTATTCTAAGTCAATTTTTAATTATCTTTGAAGAAAGATGCAGGTTCGATTTTTAAATGCGGATACCAAAAACACAAAAATATTTACAGGCTCAAAAAACTTACAATATTAATTAAATGAATTTATCTTTAATGCAAAATTAATTATGGGATCCCTTCATTTCACAAGCATCATCTTTTTCACTGCGGTATACTTTGTTTCACCTTCCGCGACTATTTTGTAAAAGTAAACTCCGCTTACGTAATTCTGACCGTTGAATTCAACCATGTATGTTCCCGCTTTCTTGTACTCTCCGCTTGCAAGTTTAGCCATTTGCCTGCCAAGAATGTCGTAAATAACAAGTGTGACTTTAGCATCCTTCGGCAAATCAAAAATAATTTTTGTTGTTGGGTTATATGGGTTCGGGTAATTCTGAGACAACTTAAATTCCGAAGGAATATTTGAATTCATTAAATTGATAGAACTGATTGTTGAAAAAGAGAACAATGCGTAAATCGGAAGATGATCAGAAGCATAATGAATTGCATTAGCAATAAACTGCGAAACAACTGTATTGGGAGATTTATTAATTGAATCATTATAATGATTACCATCGTTGCCATAAGCGGTCAAAGAATTTAAAACATAAGTTAATCTACCCGGATTTTTAATTGCGCTTGAGTATAAAATAAAATCAAATCTATCATCGAGACCACCCGAAGCACCACCACCAAAAGAACGAACTCTTGATGATTGAGTATGATAAGATGCATATGCAGAATTATTCCATGTTCCTATCATATTTAAAGGGTCGTTAAAATTGCCATAATTACCGGTTGTTATTTCAAGCAATTTTTGATAAGCGGGCTCACCTGAACGATAAAGATTAAAATCACCACAAACTATAAAATATGAATTAAACGGCAAAGTATTGGTGACTTTTCTAAGGCTGTCAACTTCGGCGGCTCTTGACAATTCATTTGAAGTACCCGTACTTGCTTTTAAATGAGCAGAATAAATTCTTAAAGTATCGAGATTGGAAAGACAAACGAGCTTAAATTCATTTATATCCCTTAAAGCTGTTTTAATAGGAGTATTGCTGATAAAAGAAAACAAAGAGGTTTTAAAAAATATTCCGTTATCTGTATCAGGACCGTTGATAAATGTACCGGCACTATAAAAATTTCCATTACTGTTCATAATACCGTTTAAAAAACCATTTATAGCATCTTGTGAAGTAATTTCCTGAACAACGAGGATATCGGGATTTATGGAATTTATTACAGTGCGGAAATAAGGATTACGCGTTGTAGTATCTGTTCCGGGATAGTTTAAAAGGTTATAGGAAGTTATTTTAACCTGAGCATTGGAAAAAACTGAAAACAGGAGGAAGATTATGCTAATCTTTAATATTTTAGAAATTTTTAAACGCATTATTTCTCGATTATATTTATGAATTAATAAAGACGAATAAATAGGAATATTATACTTACTGCAGATAATATCATATAGATATTTCGACTACATTGAAGGTAGTTGATTTTACGTTGAATTGACAGCCATTTGTGGAATTTAAGGTGCTGATATATAGACTATCGGGCAGTCTTGAAAGTCTTTTATTCAAGTGACTAGATTTTCTTAACGGTTTTAAAGTTTAGACCAACCTGCCCCTTGAGTACGATTATGTTTTAATAAAAGGGATCATACATTTATTCGCTGCTCTGTTCCGTGTCACGATTGAATAGATTATTCAGGATCATACCGAGGAATTGTTTAATGCAATATGAGTGGAAAACTGCTCATTTTTCAATCGGTTGGATTGAACGGATTAAAAATCAAATATCTTGGTTCTTATAATTACAAACCCTATATCTTCTTATTTTACGTTTGTTTTATTTCAAAAACTAACTAATTTTCATTAATCAAATAATCTACCACTCTACATTGGGATTATTGCGTTTATAGCTCTAAATTAACTGAATTAAAAAAACAATAATTATGAAAAAAGCTCATTTACTTTTTTTAGTCCTCTCCGCATTTATATTATCCGGAAGAACCTATTCTCAGGAATATTTTGTAGCTGGAGCCGGCAAGTATGTTAGTTCCTCTAACTTTAATACAAATATACAGCAGGATATTTCCAAATACGAAGGGAGATATAACGCTACTTCAGAAACTTATGAGTCAGGATTAACCTTTGAAATAACAACGCAGGGTAACGTTTTGAACATAGTTCTCATATATGGTGCAACAATGGGAGTTGAAGATAATTGGGAGCAAGACACATCTGTTTACAAAAACGTTGATGTTAAAGATGGAAAATTTACTTTAGATTTAATCGTTAATTTAAACCCCGATGTTAACGGTGTTAATAACTTCAGATTCGTAAAATGCACATACAAACCCGAAGGAGAAAACAAAACCATTAAAGCCGAAGGCATTGCCTGTGAAGACTGGAATATATTTGCAGAGAAGGAGAAATAAATATTAATATCGTTGAATATTTCACTTTCCAATATTGGCTCAAGAAGAATTATCCGGAATATCGAGAAAATTGAATAAAATTTCTCTTTGTTTTAATATACATTGTTGCATTAGTTTTAAAATTACAAAATTATTTTTTTAATAATTAAAACCATACATTATGAAATTAATTTTAAAAGTAAATTCATTTATTCTGTTTTTAATAACGATTATTGTTCTTGTTGGATGTTCAAAAGGACCCAAAGACGATGTTGTTAAAGATGATATAAATAATTATTTCAATAAAAGAAAAGATGGAATAAATTATATGGTTATAAAAGATATTAATATTGTTGGCAGAGAACAAGTATCTGGAATAACTGTCGTACAGTGCAAAGTAAAAGCAAAAAATGTTATAAAATATATTACCGGGCAAACAGAAGAAAAAGATGTTAATTTAGATGTAACAGTTAGATATACAAAATTTGGTGACGAATGGAAACCAGATGTAAGTTATGAGGTAAGATAATATAGTTTTATATTTAAAATTAACACGTTAAATATTATTTCTTAATTTATTCAACAATCGAGAGTCTCAATAAAAGTGAAATTATTTCCAAGACCGGTTTGGATTAAACGGGAACTAATAAAAAGTAATCTGAAAGGAAATTATGCGGCAGTTGATAAGGATTCATCTTTTACTTGTTATAACGTGAAAATAATAAAATACTTTTTTTATAAAATATTATGAAATATAATATGAAAAATAACATAGTTCTACAAGCAATCTTAATGGTTACCCTGATATTTACCTTTGGTGTAAACAAATCCTTTTCACAAGTTACCGACATTGATGGTAATACATACAAAACAGTAACAATCGATACTCAAGTATGGATGGCAGAAAATCTGAATGTTGAACACTATCGTAACGGCGATGTTATTCCGCAAGTAAAAGACATAGATAAGTGGAATAACTTAACAACAGGTACCTGGTGCTATTACGAAAATAAAACTGAAAATGGAACAACATACGGCAAATTATATAATTGGTATGCCGTAACTGATACTCGCGGACTTGCACCTGAAGGCTGGCACGTATCTACTGACGATGATTGGACAATATTAACAGATTATCTGGGTGGAAAGGATATTGCCGGTGGCAAATTGAAAACTACCGAGTTATGGGAAAGTCCAAATAAAGGAGCAACAAACGAAATCGGATTTTCAGTTCTTCCCGCAGGCTTTCGCCTCTATGGGAACTTCGTATATATTGGTATGTACGCTTGCTTCTGGTCTTCGCTGGAGGTAGATTACGACGAGGCGTGGTATCGTATGCTGAATAATCGCGGTTTAGATGTGTACCGAAACTTCGACTATAAGGTAAATGGATTGTCCGTTCGTTGTGTTAAGGATTAATTGAATTATTTTTAAATTCAATCAAAATATAAATTATTTAAATAAGTTCGTTTACACGAACCGTTAAGTGTAAGTACTCTGAAACATTAAATATGGATATAAGACAAGCTTACGACATTTGGTCGAAACAGTACGATACTGATAATAACAAAACACGAGACCTTGAGGCTCAGGCTTTGAAGACAACTTTAGCAGACATTCGTTTTGACACTTGTCTGGAGATTGGTTGCGGTACAGGAAAAAACACTGAGTGGTTTATAACAAAAGCGAAACAAATTACTGCGGTTGACCTTTCTTCCGATATGCTTGCAAAAGCAAAAGAAAGAGTAACTTCTGAAAAAGTTCGGTTCCAACAAGCCGATATTACTAAAAATTGGACTTTCATTAATGGGAAGTATGAACTTGTAAGTTTCAGTCTTGTACTTGAACATATTGAGAACCTTGAGAATATATTCAGTGAAGTTTCAAAGGTAATGGTTTCAGGCGGACATGTTTATATTGGCGAACTGCATCCTTTTAAACAATATTCAGGCAGTAAAGCCCGGTTTGAGACCGAAGCAGGAGAACAAATTTTAACCTGTTTCAATCATAATATTTCGGACTTCATACAGTCTGCAAAAATGCATGGTCTTGAAATTATGGATATCAACGAATTTTTTGACGACAACAACAGAACAAGTTTACCGAGAATATTAACACTGCTTTTGAAGAAAATATAATACTTCATCTAACAGCCACTTTTTTATTCTGTTAAATAAAGAAGAACTCATTCATGTCTTTCTTTATCCGTGCTGATGTTTCCGGGTTCATTCCGGATGTTTCTTATGATATTGAGGTGTTTTCTTTCTATAGATTATTTAGATTTTTTACCTTGAAGCAATACATTTGCATTTACGCCATTTTTCAATTAAATTAAAATATACGGAGAGAACTACGTTTCCCCCAAAACAAATTGCTTATTTCGGAAACTCTTAAGAACATATTAAATTCTACAACAAATTAATAATTTCAATTGCATAGCAGATGTAGAGTTAGTTCTTTCATTCTTTTGTAAAAATTTTAGAGTGTATTTTAATAATAATATAGCACATGGAAAAATTAACTTCGATAATAGTTGATGATGAGTTACACGGCAGAGAAAATCTGAAAACAATTATTGAATCTTATTGTAATGAACTGACAGTTATTGATACCGCGGAATCGGCTATCGAAGCAAAAGAACTTGTTCTGAAACATAAACCGGATGTTGTATTTCTGGATATTAATATGCCTATTTTAGACGGATTTGATTTTTTGGAGTGTTTCAGTAAACGTAATTTTATGGTTGTACTTGTAAGCGCTCATTCTGATTTTGGAATCAGGGCGGTTAAAGAAAGAGTAGAAGATTATCTTTTGAAGCCGGTCAATATAAAAGAACTTCAACAGACAGTAAAAAAATTGCTGGCATTTAAAAAAGAAAATGACAAATTCCCACTGTCTAATAAATCCTCAAAAATCGCACTTCCTTTAACAAATGGTTTTGAAGTATTTGATATTGATGATATTATCAGATTTGAGGCGGACGGATGTTATACTAAAGTTTATTTAAAAGAAGGAAAGACATTATTAATATCAAAAACATTAAAAGAATTTGAAGGTACCGTTTCAAAGTATGATTTTTACAGAATTCATAAATCACATATTATTAACCTGCGTTACGTGAAGGAATATTCAAAAATAGACGGCGGTCATATCACTTTAAAGGACGGCAGTGTAGTAGAAATTTCGAGAAGAAGAATTGCAGATTTTATCAATACAGCAAAGAAGATTCTCAATACTTTATGAATGATGAAATTAGCACTTAAACTATTAATCTTTGTATTTATTCCTCTGAATAGTTTTCTTTTCTCTCAAACTCCGCCTTACTACCATTATACTTCAAGCGACGGTCTCGCATCTTCTACAGTATATGACATATTCCAGGACAGCAAAGGATATATCTGGTGTGCTACAGCCAACGGAATCAGCAGATTTGACGGACATAGATTTAAAAACTATGGTATAAAAGAGGGACTGAATTCGAATACGATAACGGCAATTCTGGAAGGAAGCGAAGGAGAAATATATATCGCAAATTATGAAAAAGGCATTAATATCTTAAAAGACGGCAATATAACGAATTATACAAAATCAGATGATAAAATAGTTCGTATTAATTATATATTTCTTGAACAAAATAAATTGTATGGATATGGATCCGGCGGATTGTGTTTGTTTACTAACGGAAAAATTGAAGGTGTTTTAAATTATGTATTAGGCGCGGACTCCAATAATAATCCAATCGTTTTTAATAAATTAAACAAAGTTTCAGACGGAACATTCTTAGCTTCCACATCGAACGGTTTTTATAAAGTTGAGAATAAAGATTTTAAAAAAATAAATATAGGAGGTTTCAGGGATTCAGAAATTTTCTGCATATTTGAAAGCAAGGACGGAAATATATTTGCAGGTTCCACCGGTAAAATTTACCAAATAAAAAACTATAATGTTGTAAAAGTTATCAAGACCGGTTTTGAAGATGATAAAATTACTACCATCATGACCGACAGCCGGGGTAATATCTGGTTCTCTATATTAAGCAGGGGTTTTTATGTTATTCCGGCGGGTTCGGATAAGATTTTTGATATTGGCAGTAATTTAAAATTGCAGAAAACAGTTGTAAATGATTTCTGTGAAGATATGGAAGGCAATATATGGGTAAGTACATTTGGAAAAGGAGTATTTTGTTTGCATAATTTTTATATCAATAATTACAGTGAGGAAGACGGACTGAGCAACAATACCGTTCAGGCAATAGAACAAGATAAAAATGGAAGGATGATTCTGGGAACACTGAACGGAATAAATATATTAGAAAACGGAAAATACAACGTGCTGGAAATCGGAGCAAAAATCAATTTCACGGATTTCGTTCGGGAAATGAAATTAGTCAATGATAAAATATATGTGTGTTCGTCGTTACACAATTACGATGTAATTAAAAGATTCTACAAAAATTCAGAGTTCGTTTTATTCCAGGGAACTTCCTTTTGCATGACAAAGGATACTAATTATTTAGTGGGCGGTTGGCAGAATCAGATCTTTACGAATAAAAAAATTACAAACGCTATGAATGAAGGACCTTATTTTAGTGTAATCGGAGACGAAAGCAAAAACAACAGAGTAAACAAAATTTTTGAGGATTATGAAAACAATTTATGGATAGGAACAACGCTTGGATTATGCAGAATTAAAAACAGGGAGAAAAAATTATTCCCCGAAAACGAAATTTTAAACTCAGCCGTAAAATCAATCATTCAGGATAACCGGAATAAAATCTGGTTTGCAGGAGAAAAAGGAATAGCATGCTATAATCTTAAAGATTCCAGCGTGTCAAGTTTTAAGAACATTTCGGGTTATGATCTCTCTTTATCAACCTCGATTGCTGTCGATAAATATGACAGAATCTGGATAGGGAATATGAATGGCCTCTACATACTGGAGAATAATTCTGTAAAATTAATAAATATGGCACAAGGTCTTCCATCTAATGAAGTATTAACTTTATATTATGAAAACGAAAAAAATGTTATGTGGATAGGCACGAGCAGCGGTTTCAGCTCTTTTGATATAGATATGTTTGACGGTTATAAACATCAGTCTCTTAACATCAAAATTGATAACGTCAAAGCAGGCGACTCAATTTATACAAAATTTGATGATTTGGAATTTGAACCCGGGAACAATGATATTCATATTCTGTACAGTGTTTTTAGTTATTCATCTCCTTCAAATTTGAAGTATCAGTATAAATTAAATAATGAATGGATAAACACAGAGAATGATTTTCTTGATTTTAAATCTTTGAAAGAAGGTAAATACGACGTCTCTTTCAGGGCTAAAATGAGAGACAGTGAATGGAGCGAGCCTTCAAATATTTCATTTATTATTAAACCGAAATTTATAGAAACGATATTGTTCCGGTTGTTGATATTTCTGTGTTTCGCTGGTATTATTTTATTTATAGCTAAATACAGTATAAATCTTAACAGGAAAAAAAGCGCGGAAAAGATAGAAAACTCAAAGAAGATGTTCGAACTAGAACATCAGGCATTATCCGCAATGATGAATCCGCATTTCATATTCAATTCCCTGAACTCGGTTCAGTATCTTGTTAACAAGGGCAGAAATGAAGAGGCGAATAATTATATTTTTATACTGGCTAAGCTAATAAGAAAGAACTTAGATATAGCGAGTAATAGTTTTATACTTTTAGATGAAGAGATTAACAGACTGACATTGTATTTAGAAATAGAAAAGTTAAGGTTTCAGGATAAATTCTCCTATGAAATTAATGCCGGGGATGATGTTGATATCGATTCAGTTATGATTCCGAATATGATACTTCAGCCATTCGTTGAAAATGCCGTATGGTACGGTATAATGAATTCAGGCAAAAAAGGGTTTGTGAAAATATCTTTCAGGTTTGAGGATGTAAATATTGAATCAAATTTGCACAGATGCCTTGTAATTAAAATAACAGATAATGGAATCGGGTTGAAAAAATCCGGTGAAAACAAGAAAGAAGGTCATATTTCTAAAGGAATAAAAATAATCGAAGAACGTCTTCAATTATTAAGTCAGGAACTGGAACTGCCTCAGCCTGTAATTATAGAAGACCTGAGTTTACGAACTATAAATTCAACCGGCACTGAAGTTATAATTACACTTCCAAATACCCTATACAAAAATATCTCCGAAGAGCTAATTTGATATTTTATAATATCTAAACGGATAAAGCCAGAACTAAAAATAATTATTAAAAACAATTTCACGAAGCTCCCGAAGAAAAAGAGAAGAAAAGAATAATTTTATCATCCGCTGACTGCTCTTTGTCATCGGATGAATATTGAAAATATTTCTCCTTCATGCCCTCGGTGTTATTTCTTTTAAAAGTTCATATTCTAAAAGTTTTCTTGCCGGTTTGCAATCAATTTGAGAACTGATTATCTAAATATAGCTTGTTTTTTCTCTTCATTGTTCATTACTTACCAATATCTTCATTTGTTCCGGTACCGTTAATTTGGAAATCACTACCGTTAACTTAATAATTCATACCGTTTACTGATTCATACTTGCCGCGGCGTTTATATTGTCCTAATTTGTGTCAAATAAATTTACACAATGAATATTTGGAATAGATTAAAGGGAATTATAAAAAAACAAAACCATAATTCAGCTCCGCTAATAATAATACAAAAAGATTCTAACAGCATTGAGAATAAAGAATACAGCTCAATCGAAATAGCAATCGCAGACCTTGAGGGCGACCTTAACATTCCTAAGGATAAACTTGAACAGTTAAGAAAGTCTCTGAACAGTCTTAAGAATAAAAGTTCAATACGGATAAAGAATGGGGAGATAGTTGATTAAATCAAATTCTAATAAAATATATTTCGTCAAATAAAAATAAATCAAATGAAAAATTTCAAAAATGTTCTGTTAAAGATTCGGAAGAGCTTATTAAATGTTCTTTCTTTCTTCTTACCCTTTACGGAGCACTCAGCCCAAAATCCCTGTTCTTTTCAACGGGACTTTGTAATGTCTTTTAAATCTCTGCAAAGGCAAATCTTATTTGTCTTTATGTTTATGCTGTTGACATACAGTGCTTTTTCAAATAACATTAGTGTCACTCCTGGAAGTGTTAGTTTAACAGGTGAAAACACTGGCAGTCATTTCACGCTAGTTCAGTTCGACCTCACCTGGGAAAACTCCTGGCGTACCTCTTCTGCTCCCAATAACTATGATGCCGCATGGGTGTTTGTGAAGTACAAGGTTAGAGGAAATTATACTTCAGCTGCGGGCGCTACTTCTTCAGGTACTACAATTACTGTTACTAGTACTTCGGGGCTTAGAGTTGGAATGCCAGTAAGCAAATCGGGAGGTACAGGTACATTTGCTGCGGGTACAGTTGTTACAGCAATTATAAATACAACAACTTTTACAGTGTCTGCAACTCCAACTACTCCTTTATCCGGTGCAGCGAATGTTATTACCGGCTCTGCAATCTGGGAACACGCTAAGATTAACACAACTGGGCTTTCCCCAATCTCAGGCAGAACCATAACTCCGGCAACCGATGGAACCGGTGCATTTATTTATAGGGATGCCGATGGTACCGGCACAAACACATTTACTAACACACAACTCCGCTGGGAATATGGAGTAAACGGAGTAGCCGACGGTGCTTCTTTGGATATACGGGTTTATGCAGTTGAGATGGTGTATGTTCCGCAAGGGAATTTTTATGTGGGTAGCGGAGGAACAGAAAATTTCAGCTTTACAGCAGCTAATAGCATATCAGGGGTTACTATACCGTTTCAAATCACATCTACGGCACCAACAATTCAGGGTAATAGTTCAAGTTCGAGTGCATCTAATTTATCCGCCAGAGGCAGCTTGGATTTAACAGGAACAACGACCGCTACTCTCTCAGCGGGATTCCCCACCGGTTACTCTGCATTTTATTGCATGAAATACGAAATAAGCCAACAAGAGTATGTGGATTTTTTGAATAGTCTGACACAAACTCAGGCGACGTTACGGAAATTCACCAGCAGTGGCTTTCGGTATGGTATTTCAGGCAGCGCGGTAGGTAGTTATGTTACCGCCGACTCGTCTGTAGCATGTAACGATATAAGCTGGTCAGATATGGCGGCGTATTTCGATTGGAGCGGCTTGCGCCCGATGACTGAGCTGGAATTTGAAAAATCCTGCCGGGGACCTGTATCAGCAGTAGCCAACGAATATGCCTGGGGCACAACTGGTATTGCTGGCAGCCCATATACATTAAGCAACAGCGGCGCATTCAACGAAGTTATAGCTACTAATTACCTTAATAGTTCGAATTATATTTCTGATGCGGGTGCTACTTCTACCGGAGGAAACATAATTACAGTTATCAGCACAACGGGGCTCGGAATCGGAATGCCCGTAAGCGTCACTGGTATTGCCGGCGCCGAAACCGCTGCCGCCTTTGCTCTGGGTACAGTTGTTACAGGAATTACAGATGCAACACATTTTACGGTGTCTGTTATGCCTACACACCGCTTATATTCTGATCAAGCAAATGTTGTTAACGGCATAGCAATCTGTGGCAATGCTGCATATGTTGCAACTATTCCTTCCGCCGGTAGTATTAATGGACCTGTGCGGGTTGGGGTATTTGCAACAGGTACATCTACCCGCGTAACATCAGGCGCCACGTATTATGGTATAATGGAGATGACCGGCAATCTATGGGATCGTTCTGTAACTGTAGGTGATGTTGCGGGACGTAGTTTTACCGGATTAAACGGAGATGGCACATTGAATAAGAATGGTGATGCAAACGTAAATTACTGGCCGGGGATAAATGGAAATGGCACAACCACAACGGCAAATACGATTTATTTGGGAATAACCGGTGTTACGCAAGCAGCAGGCACAGGTTGGCGTGGCGGCGCTTGGAACCAAAGTAATACTACGCTCTTGCAGGTTTCCGACCGCACCATTGCGGAAAACGCCGACAATAGTAACAGCAGTAATTGTGGCGGTCGTGGAGTTCGTTTAGCACCTTAGCCGGGGTTATCAATGAAAACAATTTTAAAATTAAAAATCAAAATAAAAATATGAAAAAGATAACAATATACTTAGCGCTGCTAATGCTGGCATTGCCGGTAGTGCTAACAGCCCAATATACAGGCGGTAATGGCGGAGGTGCTTTCTCCGTGGAAATAATTGATTCGCCGCTTCCCGTTGAACTTGCTTCTTTTACATCAATTGTAAGCGGTCAAAATATCAAACTAAATTGGGTGACTGCATCGGAACAAAATAACTCCGGCTTTGATATCGAAAGAAAAACTCTTACGGGTAATTTTGCGAAAGTTGGTTTTCTGCCGGGAAGAGGAACGGTCAATACTCCGTCAATCTATTCGTTTGAAGATAGAAACCTTCAAACAGGAAAGTATTCTTACAGACTCAAACAAATAGATAATAACGGGAACTTTGAATTTCATAATCTGAGCGGAACCGTAGAAATCGGAATTCCTGCTAAATTTAATTTGAGCCAGAATTATCCGAATCCGTTTAATCCTGTCACAAAGATTGATTTTGATATACCAAAAGATGCTAATGTGAAAATAACCATCTTTGATATGTCCGGACGTGAAATCAGGACTCTCGTGAAAGAATTCAAAACAGCAGGATATTATACCGTGCAATTTGATGCTTCGGGAATTTCAAGCGGCGCGTATTTCTATAGACTTATGACCGACGGTGATATTAAATCTGTAATAACTAAAAAACTTGTGTTGGTGAAATAAAAATTATTATTATTCATAATCTTAACTTTGAAAACCCCTTGAAGAATATCACAAGGGGTTTATTTTATTGAATTGCGTCTTTGACCGGTGTCAGCCAGCACTCTATCCAAAGAAATAATACTATAATCATCATTATTTTCATATTCTCCTTTACCGTTAGTTTAGAAATCACTACCGTTAACTTAATAATTCATACCGTTTATTGATTCATACTTGCCGTGACGTTTATATTGTCCTAATTTGTGTTAAATAAATTTGCACACAATGAATATTTGGAATAGATTAAAGGGAATTATAAAAAAACAAAACCATAATTCAGCTCCGCTAATAATAATACAAAAAGATTCTGACAGCTCAGAAACAAAAGAATACGATACAGTCGAAAAGCAATCGCCGACCTTGAAAACGACCTTAATATTCCGAAGGAAAAACTTGAAGTGTTAAGAAAGTCTCTGGAAAATCTGAAAAATAAAAGTTCAATTCGGATAAAAAACGGGAAGATAGTTGAGTAAATCCAATTCTAATAAAAATATACTTTACAAAATAAAAATAAAAAATTAAAATGAAAAAAATTATTTATAGTATGCTGCTGCTTACTTTTATCTGTTTTGCAGCAATAAAAATCAGCGCAAAAGTGACACCTACTGAAAAGGAAGCGATTTTAACATTTAATGAAATGCAATTTGATTTCGGAAAAGTACAGCAGGGAGAAACGCTTGAGCATCTTTTTCAATTCAAAAATACAGGAACAGCTAACTTAATTATAGAATCCGTTCACCCGTCTTGCGGATGCACGGGAGCAACCCTGAGAGATAAAAAAGAATTTGCACCCGGTGAATCTGGTGAAATAAAAGTTACTTTTAATACACAAGGACGGGAAGGCATAAACAGTAAAACAATAACGGTAACATCAAATGATGAAAAAGAACCGGTTAAAACACTATCGTTCGTTTGTGAAATATTAAAATAATAAAAAAATACTTACATGAAAAAAGTTATTATATATCTTATCGCAGTAATAATTCTCGTATCAACTTCGGGTTCATTATTTGCTCAGGTTACATTCAGAATGAAGCGTGCTCCGTTAAATCAGCTTAGATCAGCGGATTTATGGAACGCAACTATTATAAATACCGGAGAAACTTTCACGGCTTACCTTTACGGTTCATTGACAAACAACGAAAACAGCGAGCTGATAGCTACAGGTCAGACAATGACTTTCGAAGTAAAAAAAGGCACGACTAATTTCAAAGTATCAGATTTACCGAAAATTCCCGATGTGAGTTATCTGGCGAAAGACCCGAAGTATAAGCAATCTTTTATGAATACGGGCGGAGCTCCTCCGGGAGATTATAAAATATGCTGCGAATTACGCCGGACGGATAATACAGTTGCAGGAGAAGACTGCTTTGACCAGAAAATTATAGGCGGAGATGCACCTCAACTAATTTCTCCGAGAGATGAAGAGGAAATAAGAATTGATAATCCTGTATTTACGTGGATGCATATAAAAGCTCCCGGTTCAAATCAAACATATACTATAAAAATTGTAGAAATAAGAGGAGATCAATCTCCCGATGAAGCAATGAAAAGAAATACAGTATTCTTTGAAAAGGAAGGAATTTCGCAGACACTTTTTCAATATCCTGCGTCCGCTCCGAAATTTGAAGCAGGAAAGAAATATGCATGGATGGTTAAGGTCGGTGACTTGCAAAGCAATATAAGTATATTTGACAGGTGGGGTATAAAGACACTTCCTGTTAAAAAGTCTCCCCTGGCACCTTTTTGCACTGATTTTGAAGATGGAACACCCGGGGGCTGGCAAGTGAACAATGCGCTAAAGACAATTAAACCGACGGGCGGTCATCCCGGACAATATATAGAAACAACAGATCAATCAGGTTCATCATATTTTTTCAATGTTGATAGTACTTATACCGGAAACTGGGGAGATCTGATGACTGATAGCTGTGGTTCATTATGTTTTGATGTTAATTACATATATAATGGAGATGATTATTACTATACGACAGATTCTTTTTCAAGTCCTCCGCTTACTATGCAGCCCTACATAGCAATTGAAGGAAGTGGTTTTGCTGCTACTTTCGTTACCTGGAATATAATTTCAGTTGGTGATGGCTGGCATACTTATTGTGCTCCACTCAAGTATCTTAATTCAGACGGCACTTTGCCTTCCAATTCAGATGGACATTGGGTAATGACACCGGGTTCTGAGGTTAACTGGAATTCGCTCCTAAGCAATGTTACAAAAGTGAGATTAAGGGTTGATGTACAAAACTATCAGAATGAAAGAATCGGGTATGATAATATATGTATAAAGAATACAGGAGACTGCGTACCGCCGCCTGATCACGGCAGTATCTGTGACTCATTTAAAGTTGTCCCTGTACGCAGTGCAATTGGAGACTGCTGCTGGAGTTTAAATCTTACACATCCATCTAATACTGCAAATATTACAAAAATACAATTCTTAGCTCAATCACCGAATACATTTGTTACAGGCAGCTGCCAATTAGGAAGTCCATCGGGCTGGTTTTTCCCTGTTAATACTCCGCAGGAATTTACGATACAAAAATTGGCAGGCAGTATTCCTACGGGTCAGCAAAATGGATTCTTTAATTTTTGCATGAATAAACTATCAAGTCCGCAGCATGTTGTGGTTAACTGGATAAAAAATGATAATAGTATAGTTTGTTCTGATACAATAACTTTAAATTGCGATATACCTTGTGTTACATTTAGTAAAGATACTTTACTTTGCAACGGTAATAATTATAATTTACATTATTCGTTCACTAATAACTCTTCTTTCCCAATAAATAAAATAGAAGTAGTTAATACTGTACCATCAGGTATAAGTGTTTCTCCGTCACCTTTGACATTATCTACGTCTGTAACTCCCGGGCAAACAACGAATCAGCCTGCGTTTACAATAAGCGGAGCTACGCCTGACTCATCAGTCTGCATTATTTTCAAATTCACAAGTCCCGATGGCTGCTGCTGGTGCTATGATACTCTTTGTGTAAAAATTCCATCTTGTGTATGTAATGAGGTCAGTGCAGATATTACTGGAGATCCGTTGAACTGTTGCTACAGTTTGAATTTACATAATAATTATTCGGGAAATTATTTCACACAAATAAATTTAACAACACTTGAAACAGGTGTAGCTTTTAGTACCTGGAACACAAATATATCAGACAATTGGTATTCGACAAACACTAATCCGGATAATAAAATTAATCTTATAAATAATCCGGCAAATTATCCGAATAATTTTATCCCAACAGGAAATTTATCAAACATTGCTAATTTCTGTTTAACAAATTATACATCTACAACTCAACATATTCTTGTAGAATGGGTGGGGAAAGATTCCGTAAAATGCGTAGATACTCTGATAACCCGGTGTATCCCACCGCCTCCGCCAACACTCTGTGTGCAATTAATAAATGATTCTTTGATATGTCTTCCAAATGGAACATTTCAATATACGTTTCATATAAAAAATAATTCTTCCCATACAACTACAGGCTTCCAGTTTAATCCTTTATCGCCTTCATCGTTAATATTTTCTCCTGCCAATTTCAGTAATGTTACAATTGCTCCGAATATGATTTCGCCTCAACAGACGTTGATAATCAGCGGAGTAAATCCCGGTTCTCAATTCTGTTTTAATATTTCATTATATGAACACAGATTAATAGACGGTCAGCAATATTATGACTGGTGCTGCTATAGCACTGAAATTTGTAAAACTATGCCGAATTGCAACATCGGACAAGGCTGTTTGGAGACTAAACTCGATTCACTCTGGTGCATAAAGGATCCAACGGGTGTTAAAAAATACGGTTATATAATTAGTTTAACCAATCTTACTTCGACAATCGGTAATTACGTTTTGTCAAACTCCTGCGGTACATTCCTTGGTAATAACTCCGGAAGTATTTCTGCAAACAGTACAATATCGGTTAGCGGTCAGTTCTCAACCAGTCAGACCGGGTCCTGTTGCATATACACAGAAATGTTCCTATACACTCCTGTAAAAACAGATACATGCTATGACACGTTATGCTTTAGACTGCCGAATTGCGATTCTATAATAATATACCATGATACATGTGAATGTGGTGATAAATGGAGTCCACACAGCAATATTGGATACATAAATCCTGACGGAAAAGAAAATCAATTAAAGATAGGATGTTTTGAAAAAATGATTTATGGTCCGATGGCTGTTGGTTCAGTTATTAATTATAATGCAAATTCTTATGTTTGCAACAAACCCGATTGTATAGCTAATTACAAGTGGAATATAATTGATTTGGGTTCAGGCAGTATTGTTAACTCAGGTACGACAACAACATTACCTGTTACATTTACTGCACCGCCGGAAAGTAAATATAGATTTACAATTTATGCTTACTGCGGCGATAAAGTATGCGATTCATGCGGTTTTAATTTCAGTACAATCGGAAAGCCGGACTGCGATTGCGGTAAATGGGAAAGCAATGAAATACAAGTATCGGTTAACGATAGATTACAGCATCCAGTATTATGCGACGCAAAGTTTCCGGTTGATTTAAACTCTCAATTAACTTTAACTTTCCCTGCATATATATGTAATACTGAAAACTGTATCGCTGAATATTCATGGGATTTAACAGGTGGTTCAGGAGTAATCCCGATTCATGTTACAGGAACCGGTAATCCATTTAATTATATGTTTAATACACCCGGCTCTTATATTTTATCATTTAAAGCATATTGCGGCGGAAGAGTATGTGATTCATGTTGGGTTAGAATTAATGTTATCCAAAATGATTGCGGTTGCGGTGATAGATGGAGTCCACACAGTAATATAGGTTATAAAGATCCGACCGGAATCGAAAATAAAATGAAGATAGGTTGTTTTGAAAAAATGATTTATGGTCCGATGGCTGCTGGTTCAAACATTACATATAATGCATCTTCTTATCTTTGCAGCAAACCCGGATGTATAACTAATTACAAGTGGAATATAATTGATTTAGGTTCAGGCAGTATTATCAATTCCGGTACAACCACAACATTGCCTGTTACATTTACGGCACCACCGGAAAGTAAATACAGATTTACAATTTATGCTTACTGCGGCGATAGAATTTGTGATTCATGCGGTTTCAATTTCCGTACAGTCGGAAAGCCTGACTGCGATTGCGGTGGATGGAGTGAAGATAAAAAAGGATTTACAATTCACGGATTTAATGGAAATATAATTGAAGAGATTGAAACCTTCCTGCCTTGCGGGAATAAACACCCCGGTATTATCGAAGGAGTATCTTTGGATTTTGTCAGTCAAACATACAATTGTATTGGTAAAGAGAATTGCAAAGCTTCTTACGATTGGAAAATTACATCACCAATAACAGGCACACAAACATCATTTAATACACAAGTAATTAACAATTTTCAATTAAATGAATTAGGGACATATTCAATTAATCTGAAAGTTTCATGTAACGGAAAAGTTTGTGATAGTTGTACATCATACATCGATGTAATTAAACCGCCGAATCCTACAGGATGTGATTCGTCTTCAAATCACCGTCTGTATGACGCGATATCGTTCATGAATACATTAACTTCATCACAACTGATTGATTTTTCCACTAATGATGACGGCAGTCCAATTTCAAGTTCCGGTAGTCCTGTTCCTCTTTCAGGTTGGACAAGGAACGGATTAACTTTCTCCAATTGCACGTCTTATTGGAATCAATATATTGTTAGTTCTGCAGGTCAATACATTACAATTGTATTCCCCTCCGGAATGTATAAAAAAGCGGGATTTGATATGGGTCTGTATTATCCGATGGTTGGGAATTATACAATTAAAGTTACTTCCGGTAATTGCATATATACTTATGTGCAACCGGGAGACGCTAATCCCTATTTCGGAATAAATTTACCGACTGCTATAGATAAGATTGAAGTCACGCATAATACCGGTAACCTTATTGTTGATAATTTCAGATTCGGGAATTAAATATTTGAAACTATGAGTCTAAACAGAGAAAAACAAAATTAAGATTATGAAAAAATATATTAAATTATTTATCGCAGTAATTATTCTCGTATCAACTTCGGGTTCATTATTTGCTCAGGTTACATTCAGAATGAAACGTGCTCCGTTAAATCAATTGAGAGCGGCTGATTTATGGAACGCAACAATTATAAACACCGGTGAAACTTTCACAGCTTACCTTTACGGCTCAATGACAAACAACGAAAACAGCGAGCTGATAGCTACAGGTCAGACGATGACATTCGTGGTTAAAAAAGGCACAACTAATTTCAAGGTATCCGATTTACCGAAAATACCCGACGTGAGTTATCTGGCAAAAGACCCTAAGTATAAACAATCTTTTATGAATACAGGGGGGGCGCCTCCGGGAGATTATAAAATATGCTGTGAACTCAGATATACAAATAACTCAGTTGCAGGAGAAGACTGCTTCGACCAGAAAATAACAGGCGGAGATGCACCTCAGCTTATTTCTCCGAGAGATGAAGAGGAATTGAGAATTGATAATCCCGTATTTACGTGGATGCATACGAAAGCACCGGGCTCAAACCAGACATATACGTTAAGAATCGTGGAATTAAAAGAGAGTCAATCTCCCGATGAAGCAATTAAAAGAAATAAAGCATTCTTCGAAAAGGAAGGAATTTCGCCGACACTTTTCCAGTATCCCGCGTCTGCTCCGAAATTTGAAACCGGAAAGAAATATGTATGGCTGGTTAAAATCGGAGATTTACAGAGCACGATGAGTATATTTGACAGATGGGGAAATTTTTTAATCGCGCAGGAAATTACATGTAAGGATTTCAAATTTAATATTGTGCAAAATAATAAAGGAGACGAGAAAAGGAAAATCTCCCCCGGAACAAGAGAGGGAGATACAGCTCTCAATAAAGGCGACGAGAAAAGAAAAATCTCACCCGGCACAAGAGAGGGAGATACAGCCCTCAACAAAGGCAACGAGAAAATGAAAATCTCACCCGGCACAAGAGAGGGAGATACAGCCCTCAACAAAGGCAACGAGAAAATGAAAATCTCACCCGGCACAAGAGAGGGAGATACAGCCCTCAACAAAGGCGACGAGAAAATGAGAATCTCTATAGATATTAAAGACTATGACATTAGCATCACCAATAATTATAGCGGTTTACCTGCAAATAGACCTGTAAGTTTTACAATTACTGCAAATACTAAAATCATATCAGCCTCCGATGTACCGGATGGCTGGAAACGAACACCATCTAAATTCCCTCCGGGTTCATCAGGAATAAAGTGGACAAACAATTCAGGCGATATTCCTATTGGCTTAACCGATTTAGGAAGTATTACTTTTGAAAATTCCTCATCAGAACCGATTGTAGTAATTTATGAATGGCTTAATAAGGATGGGAGAGTAATCTGTAAAGACACAGTTCAAGTAGTTTGGCCTGTTTTGGTAAAATAGAAACAATATAAATGATATTAATAATTAAAATTTTAAAAATGAAAACCTATAAAATAGTTTTAACTCTGTTTGCATTATTGTTCTTTTCAAATATATCGTACTCCCAAGTTACGGCTATATTACATCCGCCGCCGCCGTTCCGGTTCAACGCCTCAGACCTCTGGAAAGTGAGCTTGACAAATTCAGGCAGTGCTATTGATATCTACCTTAAAGCGATTGTCAAAAAAAACAATACAATGCTTGTCGAGGCAACCTCTTCGAGTTTCACACTGCAGACTACTTTAGTACCGAAATTAATAAACGCAGCTTCTATTTCCCCGATTGATTTGAAAAAATATTCAACTGAAGTAGATGATAATTTCAAAACCACCGGCTCGCTTCCGTCAGGAAGATATAATATCTGCATATATGTTTATTCCAAAGGAACCAATACTTTACTTTCAGAGTATTGTAATGATTTCGAAGTATTACAGACAGTGAAAGGTGAATTAATTTCGCCCCAGGATAAGGACGAAATAAAAACGATGCTCCCAATTTTTAACTGGATGCCGCCATCACCTATCACTCCGGGAAATAATGTTACATACGAAATCAATATTGTCGAAATACTTGAAAGGCAGACTGCTTACTATGCGATGACGGCTAATCCATATATATACTTCAAGAAAAATATAATGACAGGACTTTTTCAATATCCTATTGCGGCTTTACCATTGGAAAACGGAAGGAGATATGCATGGAGAGTGAAAACATATCTGAACGGAAGCCTGCTATCAGAAAGTGAAGTGAGGGAGTTCTCGTATAACGGAAGAACACTATCGTCCAAAGATATTAATGAAAAAAACATAAAAACATTTCAAGAGGACAAGAAAACATTCATTAATTTACCCGACCTTATAAAACAAAAATCGGGCATCGGCGGTTTTAGTGGATTGAGTGAAACCAAGAATTTGAATTTAATCTCACCGCCGTTAATTGATTTCAGTGAAATTCAAGGAAAATCTCCTTTTAAATTCTCGGGAAGCTATAATGTATCGGGTAAATTTACGGACAGACAAAAAACCGGTTCGCAAATTCCGAGAAATTTATTAAGCGTTCAGTTTGACCCGACAGTTTCCATATACGATCTGCCTTTCACGTTTAATTTTTATTACGATACGCAGCAGCAGGAATTCAAGCAAAACATCAACAGTTTTGCTTTGCTGTTTGACCCGGCAAAACTTAAGGAAATTGTAACACAAAAAATTGAAGAAAAGAAAACCGAAATAGAACAAAAATTAAAAGATAAAACTCAGGAAGAAATAAATAACGCAAAAGATAAGGCAGGGAATAGCGTAAGCGGATTATTAAAGTTTTTTTCAAGTTTTAATACGCTTGGTATCGGCGAAACATATCCGAGTTATTCAAAATATATATTGAACGGAACAAAAGTAACAGGTCTCGACCTTGAATATACAACCGGTTTATTATATTTAGCCGTTTCAGGAATAAAAAATCTTGATGCAATTGATTCCGTAAACTTTGCGCGACAACTTTTTGCAGGAAAAATTGGAATTGGCGGGAAAGATAATTCTCATTTTCATATTACATTTATGAAGGCAAAAGATAATATTAATTCGCTGGATTTGAATGATACACTGAAAGTAACTTCAAGTATGTCGCCTATGGAAAATGTGATACTAGGTACAGATGGAAAGCTGAGATTATTTAAAGACAGGGTTGTGGTAAAAGGAGAGTTTTCAGGCTCGGTTATTACTGACGACCTAAGAGCGCCGGATTTAGTAAGCGATGACATTCCCGGTTTTGCCAAAAATCTGTTAAGCGTTAAAATGGGAACGCATTTTGATTTAATGTATAATATTGAATCAGTTGTCAATATTCCCGAATCAAATACAAAACTTAAAGGCGGATATAAATATATCGGGCTTGGATATTCTTCTCTGGGAGCGCCGTCTTTTACTAATGGAGTAAAAGGATTCACTATCGGAATAGAGCAATATTTTGCCGATAAGAAGATTAACCTGAAATTATCAACCGAAAGACTGAGAAGTGAAAAAACTTCAATGGATAAAAACAGATATGATTTTGCTTTAAGTATGTTCCTTGATAAACTGCCTTATCTGATAGTAAATTACACACCGTACTCGGAAAAAAATGACGCAGTAATTGATTCATTAAAAATCGATAACTTCGCTTCCGCGTTTTCTTTAACCACAGGTATCAATATTCCTGTAAATAAATATACTCTTGGTACTATGGCTTCATTATCAAGACAGACTAACCAATCACAAAAGAGGTTGGGCGATTATACTATATATAATTTTCTTCTAAATGAAACCGTTTCATTTGAATCACCATTTAGTATCTCGGCAGGAGTTAATATTACTTCTATCAACTCAGTTCTGACGGATTCACTTGCCCCGGCAAATATATATTCTTATGATTTAAGCAGCAGCCTCACATTGTTCGATAAATGGAATAATACATTATCGATCAGCTATCAAAGAACTTCAGGATTAAATACGAATACGGTTTTATCTTTCAATTCAACCATTCCTGTTTACAATATCGGGAACTTATCGGTTAGTGTTATAAAGAATTTTTTCAGGGAAAAAGTATTCGCAGAAGGTGATAATAATGATATAATATTCAGGGCAACGTTTTCAAAAAGCTGGTAGAGTTAAGAATAATTTCACATAAAACAAAAAGCCCCTCAGTCGTCTGATTTTTGAGAGGTTTGGCTGAAGAGGGAGCCTCTGTAACTGTGGATCCCATCTTACAAATTAGAAGTTTCGGCTCCTAAATAGCGATTTAACTCTATACTCTATTTCCGCCTAACTATACTGACTATACTCCACTTCTCCATAGCCTGAATTACACCAACCTTCTTTTTAATAAATAAATTTTGGTCGTAAAAGAAAAAGAATAAGTTTTGTATTCTATTATTGGTGATAGTGCTTTACCGCCACCGACACGACAGCCCAACTGTGACCAAGCAGCTACTCGGATAAGAGCAATTGGTTGTCAATTCGGTGCGTGAAAGATTATTTCATTTATTTCGTTCGCTCAAAATTATAGGAATTAAGTAAATATTTCACTCGTTTTTTATTCTGTTGGAAAAATCCGGACAGAATAAGAAAAAGTTCCAATTTGTGACCAGTTCACTTCTTTCTTTAGCATTTAACTCAAACATAAAATCCGATGGAAATCTTTTTTATGTTTCGTTTTATTTTATGCTTTAATTTTTTTGTTTCAGTTCCATACAAAACAGCAAGATCTATATCTACCATTACTTTATATCCTCGAAACACAAAAATCAAAGATTCATATTTTGGTTTGATTAAAGATTGAATAATTATTTAATAAATTTATTATTGTTCTAATAAAAATCATACACTTTTTGCTTTGCTGATTCTGTTCCATACAAGACGGCAAACTGCCCGATAGACTTCTTTTCTCTCCTCTTCAGTCAATTCTAACGCATCGAATACTATTTTATCAAGCTCTGCTCTATCAGGTAATGGATTTGGCTCTTGTTCTTCTATTGGAATTTCGGATTTGGGATTAATGCCGCATTCTTCAAAAAGCGTTTTTATTTTTCTCTTATCTAAATTATATAAAATGCTTTTATATCTTTCATCATCATTATTTAATATTGGCATTCTAATAAAGGGATAATCAAATTCCATATATGTTGTTAAAACACCTTGTCCTTGATTATCTCTACCGAATAATTCAATTTGAAGAAAATAAAATGTACTGTTTACAATTAATTTACCCGACCATTCATTTGTTTTGAAATTTCCATAACAAAAATTATCAGAACAAGTTGTTTTGTATTTTGTTATTGGTGACCAGAATCTTTTATCCCAAAACCTAAAAAATAATATATCAACAACTTCGAAACTCAAAGAATACCAATAGGGTCTGTGGGACTCAACCGATGATCCAATACTCATATTGTTATTCTCTCCATATTTTATATATTCTAATGCCCCTGTTCCCTTTAATTTGAATTTTGAAAGATTTGAATTAAACAAAAACTCATTCGATTCAACAAATAAAGTATCTAAGTCTTGCGACGTAGTTATAATTGGATGATAGAACTCTTTTTCAATATTAAATTCCTTTATTATTTCATCCTTAATATAGAAAAATTTTACTTTTCCTGTCTTGAGTCCATATTTAATATCTATTAGATCGTTGAATTTTATTAAATTTTCTGATTTAAAATATTTTTGCATAAAAAATGGTGCTCTTAAATATTTTCCACCCCATTTGTCACCTATAAATTTCCCCATATTAAGTTTCTCTTGTTCATCTGAATCATACTCAGTTCCCGAAGATAATAAATCATTATTAGTTATCGGATATACTCTATAATTCTCACCATTATTAATTGATTTTGTATTATCAATATCTAGTAAATATTCCGTAAAGATTGTTTCTTCAAAGGGTTTTTTAAATGCTACAAATTTAATATAATGATTTTGTGTAACTTGCTTTTGAGGTGCATTTATAAAACTGATTATTGTATTGATATCAGCAGATTCAAAACTTCGTTTAGAATGATTATCTATAATAAAATCAATTGGAGCTTTATCAAGTAGAAATTTTTGAAACCATGCTCCATATCCTACATCAAGCCAGGAATTTGAACATATAAAGCAGTGATATCCATTTTTATTTAATAACTTTAATGAGCGGAGATAAAAGTAAATATATAAATCCGATTTCGCATTAATTTTAATTTTCGGTCTGAAATAGTCGGGATAATCAATCCTTACCATTTCTTCGAGTAAACTCTTATATTCTTTTTTATCTTTAATCTTTCCGGTCGGATCTTCAATATCTTCATGGCGAACATAAGGTGGATTTCCGATGATTAGATCAAAACCATTTTTTTCTACAAATATCTCTGCAAATTCAATATTCCAAATTAAAGGTTTATTTTCAGTGATAAGACTTTTTTGAGTTTCTAATTCATTTAACAAATTTTCAAGTTCCGATATTTCTTCTTTATTATATTCTATTACTTCTTGTTCTGATATATCGGAATGAAAGAGATTAATTTTTTCTACTTTTTCTTTACCTTTCTTTTTCTTCAGGGTATCTTTTATTTCGTAAATTTCTTCATTTATAATTTCAATAAAAAGTTTATTTTCATTTTGTTTGACAATCAATTCTCCAAAGTCTGATTTATTTAAGAAATAATCAACTTTAATATTCTTTAGTTTTGTAACTTTATCTTTAATAGATTTTGTTAATTGAGCATGTCCGGTAACAGGGAACATTTTACTTCCGATTCTTTGTACTAATGAGTCTCCCTGTCTTACTTTAAAATCGAGGCTTGGTAAAATTGCAGTTTGAGAATCCTTCATATCTTCCGGAGCATCTATAAATAATGATATCCAAAGCCTTAATTGACAAATCCAAACAGCCCATTCCTGAACTTCAACACCATAAAGAGAATTTGCAATAATATTTTTCTTTCTTTCAAAAGAATCGTCATATTTTGCTCCGATTCTTTGTTTTAGATTCAAAATTATTTCATCCAAAATCAATAACATACCCACAAGAAAGGCACCGGAACCGACTGCAGGGTCACATATTGAAATATTTTCAAGAAGTGAAATAATTTCTTCAATTTCTTTCTTTGAAAAACTTCCCTCCTTTTGAATGTCATCAGTATCTTTACCATCTCCGATTTCACGAAAAAACAGTTCATATAAGTTGTTTTTCTGAATGCTCTTCGAAGTGTTTTTTTCAAGCCATTTTACAAGACTTAAACGGCACATAAAATCTACTTCTGTCCGGGGAGTATAAACTGCTCCGTTTTCTTTATTTACCAGTCTTTCGAAAATAATTCCGAGAAATTCCGGGTTTAACTGTAGGTCTTCATCTTCAAAAGAATTTTCTTCAATCGTGAAACTATGTGAGAATAAGAATTCAAAAAAGTTTTTTATGTCTTTATCGGGCAAGTAATAACTTTCATCATCAAAACTGGTTTTCTTTTTGAATAAACCTCCATTTAGATAAGGTGCCAATTGAAGCGATTCCTCAGTTTCCTTTGAAAATTCATTGTTTTGATAAGCTACTTTTCGTCCGGGAGGATTATTTAATGCCTCGAAAAACAAAGGTGTTAACCACTTCTCGTAAAATTTATCGGTACTGTAAAATTTTATTTCGTATTCTTTAAAAAAATTCAGTATAAAAAGTTCATCTTTACCAATCCATTTACGCTTTTGAATAAAACCGATAAATATTATTCTGATACAAAAAAGTAATACAAAATCTCGTGCTTTCTCATCTTCAAGGTCGAATTTTTCTATTAGCGAGTCAACCATTTTAGTGAAATGCTCATCAAAAAATTCTTTGTAAAATAGGTCTGTGACTGCTGTAATAGAAAAAGATCCTTTTATTTTATCGTTTGAGCTAAAATCACAACTGCCTATCTGTTTTAAAAATGTTTTATTTGTTAATTTTTTATTTACATAATAGGTGAACCTTCTGAAATTGTTCCAGTCTCTTCTATTCCCAAGATAAATTGCATATACTAAACTGAATCGAAAGTTCCCATCAGAATCATAAAAAATAAATATACCGGAATCGTATCTTTCTTCTTTTAAAATTTTTCTGGATTTATCATACTGAAGTTTTTTACAACTTCTTTCGGAGAGTTCCCGTTTCACTTTGAACCCGCAGACGATTAATTTGTTCGTATCTGAAAATATTATTTCTCCGAGTTTCAAACCTTCTTTAAATAAATCATCATTATATCTCTCGAGGTTTTCTTCTCTCGGCTTAAAGTCTCTGTTTTTTTCACGGAATAATTGCGTAAACTTTCCGATTTGAAAGTCTTTTATAATATCATCTAATTTTTCACTGCTCATAAATTTAGGGTAAATCCTTTTCGATTAACTTTTTCAGTTCGTCTTCTTTAGGCAAGTTTATCAAATATTTTGATACAAATATTTCTTTATCAAGAGAACCTGTTGCGTATTTTACTAAGGTTTCATTTTTGTAAGCGCATAATATTATTCCGATAGGAGGATTATCTCCGTTATGCATTTCGCAGGATTTATAATGATTTAAATAGAAATTCATCTGCCCGGCATCCGCATGCGAGAATGAGCCAACTTTCAGGTCAATTAATACGTGACACTTTAATATCCGATGATAAAAAACAAGATCGATTTTATACTGAATATTTTCAATTAAAATTCGCTTTTGTCTCGCTTCAAAACAAAATCCGTATCCTAATTCTAAGAGGAATTTTTGTAAATTGTCAATTATAGCTTTTTCAAGATCGTTTTCAGAATATTCAGCTTTTTCTTCAATTCCTAAAAATTCCAAGACATAAGGATTTTTGACAAGTTCTAAAGGGCTTTCTGATAAACCTGAAGGCAGGTTCGTAATCATTTGTTTTTTATTTTTCGAAAGACCTATTCTTTCATATAACATACTTTCAATTTCGCGCCTTAATTGCCTCACGGTCCAGTTAAGGCTTATTGTTTGAGATATATAGAATTTTATTTTTTGCCCGGAATCAAGTTTTAATAATTCGACAAAATGTGAAAAAGTTAATTTATATAATATTTCTAAATTATTTAATTGGTTTTGCGACACTTCAGTGCCAGTTAATATATTGTTATTGTTGTGTTTAACGCTATCCGGCATGTTTGACTCATTCTTGTCACGGAATTCCTCTGACGCTGTCGGAGGAATTTTAAAAATTGATTTATCCGACAGTGTCAGGGGAATTTGTAATGTTTTTAGTTGATTAAATATCGTCGTTTTAAAATCAGGAAATTTCAAGTAGAATTTTCGAAACATAATTAATTGTGTTTCTGAAAACCCTTTATATTTCTCCTTTTGTAATGCTTTTGAAAGCTTGATTAACAATTCTTCGCCGTATTCTGCTCTGTCTTCTCCCTTTTGTTCAAATTCAAAAATGAAATAACCTAATAACCAATTTCTGACAGATAAAAGTACGTTTACATATTGATTGTGTTTTTTTAAAAAAGCATCTTGAGTTGTTTTTATAACTCCAAGTAAATTTTTGAATTTCATTTCCTTTATTAATTATTTTACATTTTCTATCGCTATTATTATTTCCTTTGCAAGATTGATATGTTTTTCTTTTTCCCTGTCTAAATAACTATCACCGAGCTCTTTTCTCAATCCTTCGATTTTTGTTATGGATGGTTTTAGATTTTTCCCTGTGAATATATCGAGGTTAGATATCCTTCTCAGAGTGAAATCTGAAAGAGTTCCGTAACTGTTTATATCTTCAAGCAAAGTTCTTAAAAAAGATAAACGATGAAGAACCTCATCACACGGCCTTGTGATTATTGATTTTAACGCAATGACAGATTTCATCTCAAGACTTTTCTCGGCATCGGATAAACTCCTTATTCCTTTATAATTTTTTACCTTTTCATATAATTCCCAGAATTCGTCGCTTAATTTAATTCCTTTTTCGTCTTTTGAGCATTCTATTTTTTCGAATACTTCTTCAAAGGTGGAACTGTTTATAACTTCTTTCCCGTCTTCATTTACTTTTGCAATGTTTATATACATTCTTCCTTTTCTCAGGAATACAATCAATTCGTTTTCATTATATTGCTTCGCAACTTTAATTCTTGGTGGGAATTTACTTAAATCACTTTCCGGGTCAGGATTTTCGTTTTTAATCTCGATATATTTCTTTAAAGCTTTTGTATAAAAACTTTCTTCTTCAAGTTTGTCGGGATTTGTTTGTATTTTGTTAAATAATCCCGATGGTGAAGGCTCTTCATATATGTCAAAAATTTTAGAATCTTCTCCTAAAGTGTTATGTATAAGAAACATTTTATTGCTTGCTATCTCTCTCGATTTAACAAGTTCGGCACCTTTTTCTGTCGGAAAGAAATTTACTATAAATAAGTCATCAAAAACCTTTTTACTGATTCGGTTGATACGCCCTACTCTTTGTATTACTCTCACCGGATTCCGGGGGATATCATAATTTATGACCAATCCTGCTCGGTTCAGATTAAATCCTTCCGAAATCTTATCCGAAGATAAAAGTATATCACAGTTATCTTCCGAATCTTTATAAGATGCGTCGAAGTTTTTATTTATTAAAATTATTTTACTGGCAGACAGATCACCCGTAATAATTAATAATCTTTCTTTATATTTTTTTAAGTACGGTTCTAAATATTTCACTGTATCGTATATTCGGAAAATATTATGACTTTTCTTTTGGGCTCGTCCTTCTTGGGCTTTTCATTTAATACTTTGTCAAGATTTTTTAACAAACAATCCGTTTTGGGATCGTTATCTACTAATTTTAACTCAATTAATTCCTTTAATATTTTATCAAATAGATTTATATCCGATTCGATATCTGAAAGAAACTCATCTTTTTTATCGAATTTATTTACATCATATATTTTGTAGTTTTTGGGATAGGCACCTGCGGTAAGTTTTTCAGAATATTCAAGCAATGCTTTTTCAATACCATCAATATTATCTTCATAAATATCCCTTATTAGTTTCCTGTCAAGTATAAACTTACCTTTTGAGTTAATAATAAATTCTTTGACTATTTTTGTAATGTTATGAAAATTATCTAAACTGCATTTGAACGACCCAAAAGAGCTTTCAAATCTTTTTACCAGCAGCCTTCTCATAAAGTCAAATAAGTTTCTTTGTTGCAGTCTTTCAAAGTTCTGCTTGTCATTCAATTTTTTCTCGTCTTCTATTTTCTGCTCATAATCAAATGGTCTGTATATCGCACCTTTGAATAGCCCGCCTTCGTCAGGGTCTGCAAAATACTGCGTTAAGATTTTATCATAAAATATTGATTGTTCTTTCGTCAGTTCAAAATACCATTCTTGCGGGTCTTTTATGATTGATAATTCTTTTACCTCTTCTTTGTAGAATGGATTATTTTGAAGGTCAATCCTGTTTCTTCTTATCGTTACAGGCTCTATCACATCTCTGATTTGTTTTGCTAAATATTGGGAGCGTTGTTTTACTTTCTTTAAATCTATTACATTCTCTTCAAACAGTCCTTTATAATAATTTTGAGCTTTTGCTCTTTTACTTTCATCTTTTGAACTATGATATTTTTTAATATATCCCAAACGGTCAAAAAGTCCTTTAAATATTTTAAATTTGTCAACCAGATTATCTTCAAGTGTAATGCTTGACTTTTTCGGGGTTATAAATAATTTAAGAAGTGAAAGTATATCACCCGGTCTGTTGTTAAAAGGGGTTGCCGTTAGAAGTATAACGATTTTATCCCTGCATAAATTTTTTAAATATTCGTAATCCTGTGTATCTTGATTTCTGAATCTGTGAGCTTCGTCTATAATTACAACCTCTATATCTTTTAGTTTTTTCATTATTTCAGCGATATTTTCAAGGTCACCTGAAGAACGAATTTCCCAATCCTGCAATCCAAATTCTTCCGAATATTTTTTCCATCCTGAATTTTTATTTTTATCACCTATCAGCCCCGGAGGGCAAATAACTAATCCGCGTTTTCTTAATTCTTTTGCTATTGAACACGCGATAATGGTTTTTCCGAGACCAACAACATCGGCTATCATAACACCATTGTTCTTTTCAATTATTGCAAGACCTTGTTTTACTGCGTCTAATTGATAACTGTAGGGTTTATAATCATTTTTTATTAAAGTGTTAATGAGCGATTCGCCAATCTCTTTTTGTTCAAAAGAATCGAGATAACATTTTAGAACCAAAACAAAAGCTTCATAAGGAGTTATATCTTTGACTAACGTCTCTTTTTCTATTACCTCAATCAATCTTTTCTTTGTAGTGTCATCCTCTGTGATTTTAACAGCTTTTTCCCAAAGAGAATCAAAATATTCTTCAGTATCTTCAAAACCGTAATCGCTTAGTTCAACGTTGAATTCCTCCTGTGTTGTTAATCCCGCTCTTGTTAAGTTACTGCTTCCTGTTATGAATAAGTTTCTTCTTCCGACTTGTGAATCGTTTAATTTGAATATATATATTTTGGCATGATTTGGTTCATATGTTTTCCGGATTATTAATTTACCATCTTTAATTAATTTAAGAAAATAACGGACCTGTTTATAAAATTCCTTAGTGTCGAATTGTTCATTATTGAGTGATTTCTTTACGGATTCAAAAAAATTGTAACTTCTTTCAGCATCGGATAATTCATTTTCGTTTTCTTCGTATTCTATAAGATTATAGTTTAATTTATCCACATTCAATCCGACAAGAACTTTTACGATTGTGTCAGGATTTTTAACAAGACTATCATATAACTCTCTTATTCCCGAAAAGTAAAAGAAACCAACAAGGAATTTTAATTCATCTGAGTTCTTGATGAGTTCGGTAAGTCGCTTTTTAAGATTATTCTGGGAGCTATTAGTAATGAAATTTTTCATTAGTAATTTTTCAGTTTATTAAATAGAATTAGGTTATGGAAATCAATAAAATTCAATAAATCAAAACAAATCTTGTTTTGATGATATATTCTTCTTAATCATTTTTATTGAATTATTGATTTTCCTCGCTAATGTGTTTTAAGTTGTGAAAAATGATTAATTTAATAAAGGATTTAGAACAATCTTGAATACTAAATAATAAAAAGAATAACTATTCTTGCTCTACCGGGGGTCGAGTTTTGCTGAATCCCAACGGAGTGATAACGTAGCGAAAACGTAGTGAGAATCCGAACAATCCTCGTAACCTTAGGAACTACAAATATCAAAAAAGGGTAGTTAGCCCTTTTTTACATTAAATAAACTTTCATAAAGTTCTTTTGCGTTCACCTCCTCAAAGTATAAATCTCTCTCAATATCTAATCCAAACTTACTTCGAAAATCCACCAACTCCGATTTCGAAAAACTGCCAACTTCGGTTTCAAATATGTGGAAGATTCCCCAGCAATGATCAGGGTCTTGGTTAATTAAATTCCAGTACGAATTTTATTTATACTTTGTCTTATCCACAGGTTCCCAATCTGCAAAATGAGTTATGTTCAAATTGGTTTTGGGCTCAGTTGTATAGCTGATATTACTGTTATATGTCCATTCCAGTGACTCTGAACCTCCTCCTGACTGTGTTGTTATCAAAGCTGAGTTGCTGACATAACCTATTGGAAATGCCTGATCTCGCGGGGAATCTCTGTCTCCGTGTGTAGGGTCTGTCGGTATCCATCCGTAATTTGGAAGATATACTTCGACCCATCTGTGGTAAACTTCATCCGTACTTTTTTCGTCTTTCTTAATCCAGGTCGATCCTACATACCTCGTTGGGAGTCCTGCAGCTTTGCATAGAGAAATGAATACAAAAGAATATTCAGAACAGGAACCATGTGTATTAGTTAACACAGTAGGTGCTGTATCCCACATCCCATCCATAAGATAATGTAAATGACCTATCACGTACTGATGTATTTTCCTCATAATCCAGTAAGGATTTTTTTCATCACCTACTGCCTCTTTTAATGCCTTTTGAATTATTTCATTGTGAATCTGATACTTTTCATCATCCTCTAAATATCTTTCTTTTATGTCTGCGGGAATACTTTCTAATGAACCAACAAATTCAGGATAAATAAAATATCTTACCTCGAAAGATTGGAAAATTGTTTCAACGATAATATCCTTACTTTCTCCCGGTTTTACATCTCTGAAACTAAACCAGGCTGTTTTCTGTCCCCACTTATCTGTCAAAATATCTGTCGGTGGAATGTTGAACTTAATGTCTTCCAGTATTGTCTGGTTATCCCTGTTTTCTGCGAGTGCTATATTTACATCAAGCGTTTTAATTTTTCCTGGTCCGAAACATTTAACGCTGTGTCGAAACATTACTTTGTGATATTGAGCATTTTTTTGGTACATTTTTTCATTATCCCGAATTTTTAATTGATATATTTTGCCGTCTTCATAATCCACTGCCCATAATTTATTATTATCTACCGCAAGCCCGTGAACATATTTTCCAGGTGCATCGGCGATAATAATCACAATACCTGAATTAGGGTCGACCATATAAATTTCATCTGTAATCCTGTCAGAAATCCATAAATATGTTCCGTCGAAACATATTCCGGTCGGATCTGCAGCCGGTGATTGGAATGATTTTATAGTAGTTCCGTCAACCGGACTGAACTGTATTACTTTATCTGCTTTATCATCAACACACCACAAATACTTTCCGTCCCATGTTAGTCCGATGGGGCTTTTTGTCGGAGATTGTAGAGTTTTTAAAATTGTTCCATCCAGCGGGTCAATTTTAAATATCAATCCGTTATATTCTTCCGAATTGTCTGTTAATCCTCTGAAATCTGCATTCCAGAGATACTGTCCATCCCAGGCTAATCCCATAGGCCAATAAGCAGGAGATTCTATTTCTCTGATAATATTTCCATCATCAGGATTAATGTAATAAATTTTATCAGTTTCTCTGTCGGCGACCCACAAATTCTTTCCATCATAACAAATTCCGGTTGGAAATTTTCCGGGTGTGTTAATCGATTTTATTATCTCTCCCGTATATGCTAATACAATAGAATTGCAAAAAACATAAACTAATAAAAGTGAAAAAAATTTTTTCATACTAGATTTTAGTTTTAAATAATATATGTAAAAATAATCTAATTTAAGAAGAATCTCTATTAACTTAATATTACTAAAAAAAAGACAATCTCAGAAATATCCGGACTTGAAAAGAGAGTGTGATTAGTCTCGCGTTATATACAAAATAACCCGAAGCAGCTATGATTAGAATAGCTGTTACATTACGTTCCTGCACCGGTTGGGTTGAAAAACTTAGACACAACTACTTGTTTTTCTAAATCATTGCCCAAATGGTAATGTGCCTGAGATTTGGTTTCTATTGCTTTTATTAAGTAATTATTCCGGATTTGTAATGTTGTTTTCCAAAATAATATTTTGTTTACTAATCTTTTTTAATAGCCTCCTTTATTCTTTCGGGAGTCATCGGAAGCTGGAACATTCTGATTCCTATTGCATCATATATTGCATTGGCAATTAAGGCACCCATATTTACAATTGGAGGCTCACCACCGCCTAACGCTTCTGATTCTTTATTATCTATAAGTATTGTTTTAATTTCAGGTAACCAGGAAAATCGCGGGATGTTATATGTATCAAAATTAAGATCAAGAACCTCTTCACCTTTAAAATGAATGCCTTCACTAAGTGCATAACCAAGTCCCATCGTAATACATCCTTCCATTTGCATAGTTGCTCCTTCCGGATTAATTACAAGTCCCATATCCTGAGCACAAACTACACGCTTCGCTTTCACCTTACCCGTTAATTTATCTGCTTCAATTTCTGCAATGCTTGCAACATAAGTCCCCACTTCTATTGCACAGGAAATACCGTAACCTCTGCCGCTCGGAGCTTTCATGGGTTTCCATCCGAATTCATCAGCAGCAGTTTTTAGAACCCGAATCATTCTTTTATCTGTCAGGTTTTGTAAGCGGAATTCAAGCGGGTCGATACCTGCTTTTGATGCCATAATGTCTATCTGGGATTCCCTTGCAAATGTGTTGGAATTAGCTCCGGGTGCACGCCATGGTCCTGTTGCAAAAGGATGTGAGCCGGGGACACCTGTCCAGCCTGATCCGTATGCAATGGTTTGATGATTTGGAATGTTATAAAATTGCTTTGACCCTCTATCGCCGGCATAATAAACATTATAATCCCATAAATTAATTTTACCTTCATCTGATATACCTGAACGTATTTTAATTATTGCAGCAGGTCTGAAAGAATCATAAAAAAATTCTTCTTTCCGGGTCCATGCCACCTGTATAGGTTTACCACAAAGCTTTGCAAGACGGGCAGCTTCAACAACCTGCAGGTTTCTGGATTTTCCGCCAAATCCACCGCCTACAAACGGGGTGATAATACGAACATTTTCCGGTTGAAAATCAAGTGCCTTTGCAACATCATCCTTAGCCCTGAACGGCGTTTGGGTTGATGCCCAAACTGTAACTTTATCATTTTCAATACTTGCAACAGCCGTATGCGGCTCTATTGGTGAGTGAGCGACATAATCATTATAATAAGTTTCGTCAAATAATATTTTTGAATCCCGCTCTCCGATATTAATATCGCCATCTTTTACAACTGTTTGTCCTTCGGGTGCAACTTTAAGAAGATGTTCAAAAATTGTTTTATCATCTACCTTTATTTCAGGATTATCATATTTTGCCCTTATCTTTGAAAGAGCAAATTCTGCAACATCAGGATACTTATGCAGGACTGCAATTAAGTCCGGTTCTCTTATTACCTGAACACCTTCCACCTGCGACGCTTCGGATATATCTGCTTCCAGGAGTTTTACGTTATGTGCCGGTGGACGAAGTATTTTAGCGTAAAGCATTCTGGATAATTGAATATCTGCGGTGTATTTAGCTTTTCCGGTTACTTTTTCAATTGCATCTCTTCTTTTATAACTTTTATTTATTATTTTTAATTCAGAAGGTTTTTTTATTTCCGTTTCTCCTGTTGGCTGCCTGTCAATTTTATTTCCTTTTGCAAGTTCAGAATATGAAATTTTTAAATTTTTATTTTTACTGCTAAAAATGACTCCATTGTTAATTTCAAGATCTTCTAAAGGAACTTTTAAATTTTCCGCTCCCATTTCCAGTAGTACCCTTCTTGCCTGAGCGCCTGCTTTCCTGAGTTCAGTTCCAAATACGGGGGTAGACATAGAACCGAAAGTCCCCATATCCCACGGACATAAATCTGTATCTCCCATTACCATATCAACATTTTCGAGTACAACATCAAGTTCATCAGCAAGCATTTGACCGAGTGATGTTACCACACCCTGTCCCATTTCAATTTTACCGGTAAAGAGGGTTACCCTTCCATCTGTACCGATTTTCAGATATGCATTAAAGTCAGATGGCATTTGCTGCGCCAGTACATTTTCTTCCCAGTCAAACAAAGATAAATTTCCTAAAGTGAAGTATAATAAAATCCCTCCGCCGGTCATTTTTATAAAAGAGCGCCTGCTTATTTTATATTCTTTTTTTTCTTCCGTAATTTCTTCATAAATGTTATCATTCTTTTCCATATTAATTTACTCCTTTCGTTTCCATTGCTGCTGATTGGATAGCGTCAATTATACGCTTATGTGCTCCGCAACGGCACAGATTATCTTCCATACCGGCTTTGATTTCTTGTATTGATGGCTTTGGATTTTTCTTTAGAAGTGAGTATGCATTCATTATCATTCCCGGTGTGCAATATCCGCATTGTAGTGCATCGTGTTCAATGAAAGCTTTTTGTAAAGGATGAAGTTCATCACCTTTTGAAAGACCCTCAATTGTGATAACATCTTTATCCTGCACATCCTGAATAGTCATTTGACAAGACCTTTCTGCGTTATCATTTACGATAACTGTGCAGGCTCCGCAATAACTTTCACCACAGCCGTATTTTGTCCCTGTCAATCCGAGGTCAACACGTAATACCCAGATTAATTTACGCTCAATATCCACATCGAGAGTTACCGGTTTTCCGTTAAGATTAAATTTTATAATTTTTTTCATGAGGAAATTCCTTTCCGGGAGTTTGAGAAATTTATTATTTAAACTTCAAAAATATTATATATTTTAAAAATGCAAAAAATATTCTTATTTTAAAGCCGTTGTTGGTGTTTAAGTTAGCGCCAGCTAACGCCACCAACAACATATCATCGTCACATGCATCTCGTTTTCACATTGTTGGTGGCGCTGCGCTAAAACACCAACAATGGCACAAAAAGATAAATTGACTTGATGAATATATAGAAACGTTAGAAGCTATTTCTATCGTGTTAAAACAGAAAATTTCACGGATACAACACATATGTTACTTTTGCCCGATAAATGCCGGAAGACACAACAAGAGCGGATAATTTTATTATTTAGGACCAAATGTTAGTTGATAACCTAAATATCCCTGAAATGAAGTAGAACCCGACAGACTTCTTCCTGCGGAAAAAAGGAGGTGATGATTGTCGGAAATATCATAAACTGTACCGATATTAAAACGATTTTCTGCCTCACCATTAACGGTTTCTGGGGTAATATGATATAATTCAACTCCAATACTTAGATTATCCCTAACATGGTTTTGGAGCAGCCAACCCATATAAACAGAATTTTTATTTCCCTCAACATTATTTATCCTATATCCAGCTCCACCATAAGTAGTCCATTTCCCAAAACTCTTTTGAATCCAAACCGGAAGAAAAACTTGTATTCCACCATTCCCCAAACCTTTATTTTGATTTCCAGTAGGAATATCGACCATTGGAAAAATTCCGATTTGAGGTGTCGAGGAAGTTTCTTTTATGAATCTATATTTAAAACCAAGCTCGATATCACCCAATCCATAATTTGATTTACCTCCATTCGGAGAATTAAAAGCAAGCGGTAATATTATATGAAGCTGGAGATTATTTACAACTCCATAATTCACTTCTGCATGAGGTGCTGTCCCATTCCAGCCTGCATCATCATGAACAGGTCTTGAAGATAAATAAAATTCCCAATTACGGAATTCAACAGGTTCCGGGTCATCCGTATCATAAGGAGGACCCGCAATCGCGGATGTAATGGTTGAAATAAATAAAATAAAAATAAAGTAAAAAAAATTTATTTTCCTCATAATCAAAAAAGCAATTTAATCATATCTGTAATGCTAAAACAAGGAAATAATTAATAAAGTTTTTGAAATGAAATCACATCAACACTATAGCCGTTGTTGGTGTTTAAGTTAGCGCCAGCTAACGTCACCAAAAATATATCATCATCACATGCATCTCATTTTCACATTTAAAACATAGCCGTTGTTGGTGTTTAAGTTAGCGCCAGCTAACGCCACCAACAACATATCATCGTCACATGCATCTCGTTTTCACATTGTTGGTGTCGCTGCGCTAAAACACCAACAATGGCACAAAAATTCTTCATTCTACATTCTGAATTTATTTCTCTAACCCCTAATACTTAATACTTTTTCTCTTACTTACTACTTATTTTTTATTTGTCGAAAGCCTATAAGGAAAAATTAAAATATTGATTTTATAAAACATTAATTATACATTTTTACAGTTTTACAATAATAAAGCCCCTGATTGTTTTTTACACTTACCTATTTAAAAGGGGAAGACCGATATGGTACTTATGGTGGGATAAATCGGTAATGATATTCAGTAAATTACTTTAAAATAAATTTTCATACAAAAGTAACATTATATTTTAAAAATGATAACGTCATTAACATGAAAACAATTAAAATCATTTTTTTACTTCTTAGCATATTATTCGTTCAAAATATATTTCCTCAGTCAGATAAAGTTATATCTGCTCCGAATTTACTTTCCCCTTCAAACGGGTCAACTAACCAGCCAGTAACTTTAACATTAGATTGGAGTGATGTTACAGGTGCTACTTCATATTCTATTCAAGTGTCGACTAATTCAAATTTTTCAACTACTATATTAAATGAAACAGACTTAACAATGTCGCAATATAAAATTCCTGATGATTTAAGCGATAATACACTGTACTATTGGAGAGCAAATGCCTCAAATAACCAAAAAACCGGTCCCTGGTCTTTAGTATCGAATTTCACAACACAAATAGTTCAAGTTATATCTGCTACAAATTTACTTTCTCCTTCAAACGGGTCAACAAACCAGCCATTAACTCCAACATTAGATTGGAGTGATGTTAAAGGTGTTACTTCATATTCTATTCAAGTCTCGACTAATTCAAATTTTTCAACTACTATAGTAAATGAAACAGGCTTAACAACATCACAATATGTGATTCCGGGTGATTTAAGCAATAACACACTATATTATTGGAGAGTAAATGCCTCAAATAACCAAAAAACCATTCCTTGGTCTTCAGTATGGAATTTCACAACACAAACAGTTCAAGTTATATCTGCTCCGAATTTACTTTCTCCTTCAAATGGGTCAACTGACCAGCAATTAACTCCAACATTAGATTGGAGTGATGTTAAAGGTGTTACTTCATATTCTGTTCAAGTGTCGACTAATTCAAATTTTTCAACTACTATAGTAAATGAAACAGGCTTAACAACATCACAATATATGATTCCGGGTGATTTAAGCAATAACACACTATATTATTGGAGAGTAAATGCCTCAAATAACCAAAAAACCATTCCCTGGTCTTCAGTATGGAATTTCACAACACAGACAGTTAAAGTTATATCTGCTACAAATTTACTTTTCCCTTCAAATGGGTCAGCTGACCAGGCATTAACTCCAAAATTAGATTGGAGTGATGTTACAGGTGCTACTTCATATTCTGTTCAAGTCTCGACTAATTCAAATTTTTCAACTATTATAATAAATCAAACAGGCTTAACAACATCGGAATATATGATTCCGGGTGGTTTAAGTAATAACACACTGTACTATTGGAGAGTAAATGCCTCAAATAACCAAAAAACCAGTCTCTGGTCTTCGGTATCGAATTTCATAACACTAACAGGTGTTAGTACCATAGGTCTTGTTGCCTATTACCCTTTCAACGGCAATGTAATTGACGAGAGTGGAAATGGTAATAATGGAACTGTATATGGGGCAACATTAACCACAGATAGATTTGATGCTCAAAATAATGCATATTATTTCAACGGAACCAGTAATTATATAAAAGTAGATCAACGTAATACTACTTTAGAGTTCGGAACAGGGGATTTTACTGTTAGTGCTTGGATACAAACTGATTCGAGTAAAGGAGAAAGAGTGGTTTCCAAAGGTGAATGTTTTAGTGCGGGTTGGGTACTTGGGCATACAAAAAAAATAAAAATTCAATTACAATCACCTCCTTATGGTCCCATTTATTCTCTTTCTAACGACTCAATTAATAATGGAAAATGGCACTTTATAATTCTTAAGAGACAACGTGGAATAATCTATATATATGGAGATGGTGTAATTGATAGTAATACAATTTCTTTTCCATATAGTTTAACAAACACAAATGAATATTTGACAATAGGGAGATGCAGAGAATCTGAAGGAGCTTGTGATAATGCCTTCTTTACCGGAAAAATTGATGATATCAGATTATACAATCGTGCATTAACCGATACTGAAATTGATCAGCTTTATCATGAAGGAGGTTGGAAATAATTTTAAAAAATTATCATCATCACATGCATCTCATTTTCACATTGTTGGTGTCGCTGCGCTAAAACACCAACAATGGCACAAAATAATTTAAAAATTTATTACAACAAATTTTAGAACCAAAAAGGGAAAATCGAATAGAGTAAATAATATTACAAATATGCTGGCTTCTATGGGAATTTAAAAACGTTTAAAAATTATCAAAATGAAAAAAATTTATACAGTTCCAATAATTATTATTACTATATTGTTTTTTGTGGTTTCATCTTATTCACAGGACGATTCATCTTATTCAAAGGACGAATGGACTGAGCATGACTATATGGACTGGCTTGTAAAATTCAATCTTCCAAATGATTTCCATGTCTATAAAAACACAAAAGATGAATTTAAAGCCGGTACAGATGGTAATCAGTTTGTTTTTCAAATATTTGGGGTGCTTGGTCCTCTTTCGGGGGATATAGAAGATATGAAAACAAGTTTAATCAATGATGCGCAGTTTAACAATGTCTCTTATAAAGATAAAGATATAATTATCATAAACGACCAAAAGGGGTTCACGGGCGTTACCCTTTTCGGAAGGAACTCAAATAATAATAATATTGTTATTTGGGTATTAGATCACCCGAGCGCTCCTATCCGTCTGCATATTTATTTTATTTATTCTGATAGTTATGCAATAAAAGGAACGTTATTGTCTTTTTCCATTCAATGGAGTTTTGAACCGATTTAATAATTGTGTAATACTTCAGATAGAAATGGACAAAGGAATTTCTTATAGCCGTTGTTGGTGTATAAGTTAGCGCCAGCTAACGCCAACAACAATAAATCATCATCACATGCATCTCATTTTCACATTGTTGGTGTCGCTGCACTCAAACACCAACAATGGCACAAAAATCCGTACCTTGCAGAGTTCAATAAATTCATCTTTTATATTTTCCTGTTAACCGGGCTTCTGAAAGTATATGTCCTTCCATTGCTTTCAGCAATTCCTTTTTAGTCAACCCTGCATCATTATCACGCAGAATATCAAGTGCATATAGTTTGAAATAATATCTATGAGTACCACCTGGCGGACAGGGTCCGTCATAACCGATTTTTTTAAAATCGTTCAAACCCTGCTTTGTCCCGTTGTCGAGTGCTTTATCCTTTAGGATATTTTCTGCTAGTTTTGATACAGATGAAGGTATATTATAAATCACCCAATGCACCCAGTCTCCTGCCGGAGCGTCAGGGTCGTCGGAAATTAATGCGAAGCTTTTTGTGTTTTCAGGCGAACCCGTCCATGAAAGTTGCGGTGAAATATTTTCACCGTCACAAGTATATTTTGAAGGAATCATTTCTCCTTCTTTAAACGATGAGCTTGTAATCTTCATTTCTGTTTTGCTCCCTTCTTGTTTCGTGGTTTGTTCTTTAGGTATTGTTTCAGGATTTTTTTTCTGACAGGAATAGAAGAATATTACAATTACAAGAATTAATGAGATTTTATTTTTCATAATTTATCTTCTATGATTTTGTTCTGATTATATTTTAACGAATATATTCTTAAAAAGTAAGAAAATAATTTATTCAGGCTTGAAACATGCCACACCCCCACAGAGAAAAACCAGTGTATCACTGCCCCAAAACTAATATACTTAAAAATTATATTTGATTTTTTTATAGCCGTTATTGGTGTTTAAGTTAGCGCCAGCTAACGACACCAACAACATATCATCATCACATTAGCCATTGTTGGTGTCGCTGCGCTAAAACACCAACAATGGCATAAAAAGTGTATCGGGAATTGTGCCAAAATAAGAATTCTTTTTTACTTAATTTTAAAAGCCGGGGGGTTTACTTCCGGCTTTTTTTTATGAAAATTATCGGAAATTGACAACTGGGATTTGAAATAAAATAAAACGTTTAAATGTTTTAGGTTATATATACTATGCCATTTTTAAGAACATAATAGCTAACAATTAAAACGAGGAAAATGTTATTGATTAAATGAAATTTGTTAGTTAGTTTTTAATATAAAATATATATACGATCAGGAGGAAAATATAATTATAGGAACGAAAATATATTAAAAAAATAATTCAAACATCCTTCAGATAGTAAGTTAAAAATAGTTCAAATCAATAATTAGTAATATTAAAATGTGGTTTAATAAATACTCGTAAATTTCTAATTCTTTATAAAGTTAAATTGTCCTGAGTGACAACGAAAGGAAATTTTATGATACGGATTACGCCACTTTGCATCGTCATCTTTATTTCATTCTTTCTATTTCTTTCATTTATATATCAGGATATAGATCCCGGATATATAAGTAAATTTGGGTATAATTCCATCTGCGTTTCAGTTAAAGGCTATCCTGAAAAAGACAAATTTGACGAATCTCAGTTTAACTACAAAAACGGCAAATTTTACGTGAAAGCAAAAACTTCTTTTTGTTTGAGGGCGATTTTGCCGGAGGGTAAAACATATGGTGACCTGCTTAAAAATTTTACAAGTACCCGTTCTGATTACACAGCAGAAGATGCTCAGGAGAAAATGGTTTGGAGAATATTTGCAAGCCATGATGAAAAAGGTAATAAAATATATGAAAGCTTTCCTCCCTCTTCTTCTGATATGCAAAAAGAATTGACGTATATGACAAGTGAAAAAGAATTAGGATTTTTTACTTTCCCATTACATCATGACCCTGCTGTCTTAACGTGGATAACATCCGGAGTCGACTGGACAGATTCAGAAAATAATTTTCGTTTATTAGTTCAGAATTGGCTTAATAATGCAAAATCAGGGTGGCAGCTTTATATAGTTTACACAGTCGGCTATCTGGAAGTTCATCATGGTAACGACAGATTTATTGTTGATGACCCAATTATGTCTGTAATTGTTGAAGTTAAATAAAGAAGTAACGTTCAATGCTTCGCAATATCCAAGCGGAGTTTATTTTTATACATTGAATACGGACTTGTACAGCGAAACGAAGAAGATGTTGCTGACAAAATAACAATGTTTATTCTTTATAAACTCATATTTCATATATTAATTTAAAAGCCTGTTAATCTTTTAAGATTTACAGGCTTTTAAAATTTCAAACAGAGCCTTTTGTTTTTCAAAACTGAATTAATTCAAAATTTATTGTTTTAAAAAAAAGAAAACAAATTTACTGGTCTCTTTTCTTTCTTTTTGAATTATTTTTATTCTTATCCATATCTTGCTGAAACTGTTTATATTTATCCATTTGGTCAGGAGTTAATATAATACTCATTTTTGTATCCAGGTCTTTTCTGACATTTTCCATAACCTGTCTCATTTCATCTTTATTTTTTTGTGAGTTTTCATTATAGAAAGAAGACAAAGTATTGTAGAAATCTTTATATGCATTATAAACAAGTGTATCCTGGGAATTATTGAGCGTCAGTTTTAAATCCAGTTTGTCGGTGATTTCCCTGGCTCTGACTTCAGGGCTTTTCTGACTTTTACCATTATTTTGAGAATAACTTAAATTTGTGATAAGAAGTATAACCGCTGCTATTAGAAGAAACAAATTAAATTTTTTCATAACTAATTAAATATTTGAAAAAGTTCTTATACTTTAGACAATTTAAACAAACAAATAGTTTAATTGTTTTTAAACTAAATATAATTGTTGATTTTTTATATCTTTAGAAGTTCTGCCTTCCTTTTTCCATTCATATCCAGGGTTCCCTTGGAGCAGAAGTATTCCACTCTCCTTTAAGTTTAATTTTATTTCTTTCTTCTGAGACTGCGGCAGAGTAATGATAACTAACTCTATTATAAACAAATGAAGCAATCAACTGATAATTTTTTTTATAGCCGTTATTGGTGTTTAAGTTAGCGCCAGCTAACGCCACCAACAACATATCATCATCATATGCATCTCTTTTTCACATTGTTGGTGTCGCTACGCTCAAACACCAACAATGGCACAAAATCTTAAGTATTTCAAAGTTATTTTTTGTTCTGTCTGCTTTGAGTGTAATATGTATTACCAGCATATTCCCTTCATGCAGTACTGCAAATCTTTCTGATGTAAAAATTTGTTCTTCAATTAATGGCAGCGATTGTAATGGTGATGTATCCTCATTCCCGGGTGATATACCTGTTATTTACTGTTCCGCAAATCTTAAAAATGCTCCTTCAGATACTAAGGTAACTTTTGAATGGAAGCACGATGGAGAGAGCTTTGTTAAAGGGGATGTGAATTCTGGAGGCGGTTTTGTACACTCAGCTTATAAACCACCTTCTACATTTCCGCCAGGTAAATACACTGTAACGGTAAAGATTGCTGCTGATAACTCTGCACCGGTAACCAAAGAATTTACCATAGAAGAATAAATATTATAAAGTTATAAACAGCGAGCCTTAAGACTTACAATCTAAAGGGGGATAAGAATTTGCTTTAACTTAATTGTGAAAGCCGGGAGTTTTTCTTCCGGCTTTTTTAATAAATCAGAAATTAAATACCGACTTTAAAGTATTTTTGTTAAAAAATGTAACAGTCTTTGGTAACTGCAGTAAATAATCTTTGGTAACTGCAGTAAATAATCATTTTTTCTTTTTAAGAACTTTTTCAGAATAAGCACCTGAAATAAACATTTTAGAGCAATAGTGTCCTTTTATTTTTCCGGTTTTTTTACAATTTTCAAAATTCATTTTGACCGCTTTTTTGTCTGATGCCATATCTTTTAACCAGAAAATATCCAATTCTTTGTCACATTGGGTACAAAAAAAAGGTAAGCTCGATCCTTTAGCCGGCGGCTTTTTAGCATTCGATTTGGTTTTTGGGATTGTAGATTTTTTAGTTGTTAAAGATTTTTTTATCTTTTTCTGTAAAACTATTTCTTTTTCAGTAAATACATTACGTGTATACAAAATTTTTCTATAATTTTTTATAATTTATCAATTAGAAGTAAACAAAATATTCGCCAAGAAATATTTTGTGTCTATTCTGTATTTATAACAAAAATATTGAAAGAAAGTTCAAAATAATTCATCTTATAGCACCAAAAACACTAAGTTTTTTCAAAGAAAATGATAATGCTTTTTAGTTTATATATAGGGGTAAAGTTGATTTTGAAAATCTGTTTTATAATTGCTGAAGTTCAGCTAAGAAATATGAGGGAATTTGAGAGAAGGATGATTCATCATCAGTAGTATTGACCGGTTCTGCTACATCTTCTTCTTCCAATTCTGCATCTGTGTCTGAATATTCAAAATCCATATCTCCATCGTTTTCATTATCATCATACTCGTCTGAATGGTGTTCTCCGAACTCACTGGCCTTATCTAAAGCTTCATCTTCTGAGTTTGCAAATACAATACATGAGTAAGTCCCGTATTTACAATATGAATATGGAATTCTTAATATATATTTGTCCATGATTTTTAAATTAAATTAATTTCATTTAGAAAATATTCCGGGATATCCGGACAACGTAGTATTTATTCATGATGCTTCTTTACTTTGATTAATGGAATCGGAGGAATAAACTTCCATTCGGGATGAAAGCTCTGGAGATTTGTCGACGTTTTCTTCCAGTGATAAATGTTTAGATAAAATTTCGTTTAAAAGACGGGTCATTGGAATGCCTTTAGATTTTGCTTGATGGTATAATGGTGATATCAATGATGGATCAATTTTTGGAGAATACATTTTTGAAGCTCCTTTCTGGGGTTAAATGTTAGCTAACGTAGATATTATACCATGAAAAAGAGTTTATACGATTGGAATGAAATGCTGCTTTTTATTTTAAGTATAAATTCGATAGAATGTTTGTAATTTCTAATCTCAATTAATTTGGTATTATAATTGCCATTATTTAATCAATCAATAAAAAATATTAATCTTGATTATCGAATTTATTACAATTAATATCATATAAATACAAATATTTACAAAAGTGAATATTGGGGAGACCGCTGTTCTAATTCTTTTCTTTACTTCAATGTTAAAACTTGAAGTGGCCTTATGATAGGGTATTTATAATTACCACCGAACCGATAGCTTATAAAAAAGCAAATTCCAAAATTTAAATATTTAGTCATGAAAACAATAATATTGTTATTTGTTTTCGTTTTGACTTTTAAACAGCAAATCTTTGGTTGTGCTAAGAGATTACTTTTTGAAAAGTACAAATATTATTTATAAATCAAAAATAATCTAATTATGAAAAAATTAATTTACACATTCGCGTTTGTTCTAATTGTGCATTGCACATTGAACATTGATAATTGCTCTGCCCAGTGGGTGCAGATGTCCAATGGTATAGGAACTACTCAATCTGTTAATTCACTTGCGGTACTCGGTAATAATATCTTTGCGGGGACAGTAAATGGAGTCTATATATCCACAAATAGCGGCACAAACTGGGCTCAAACTGCTTTAAATAATCAAGTTGTTCTTTCCCTTTTGATACTCGGAAATAATATTTTTGCGGGGACTTATAATTATTCTAATCCAAGTGGTGTTTATCTCTCAACGAATAATGGTACAAACTGGACTCAAACTGCTTTGAATAATCAACAAGTTATATCCCTTGCCACCAACGGAAATAATATTTTTGCAGGAACAGACGGAAATGGCGTCTACCGCTCCACGAATAACGGCAGTACGTGGACTCAAACTGCTTTGAATAATCAATATATTAGATCCCTTGCGACAAGCGGAAATAATATTTTCGCAGGGGCTTCTTCTACTGGTTCTAGCACTGGTAGCGTTTATCTTTCCACGAATAATGGTACAAACTGGACTCAAACTGCTTTGAATAATCAATATATTTATTCCCTTGCGACAAGCGGAAATAATAATTTTGCGGGGACAGCAAATGGCGTCTATCTCACCACTAATAACGGTACGAGTTGGACTCAAACTGCTTTGAATAATAAAACTGTTCTTTCCCTTGTGACACTCGGAAATATTATTTTTGCGGGGACTAATAATTATCCTTCAGGTTCCGGCGGCGTTTATCTCTCCATAAATAACGGAACAACCTGGATTGAAATAAATCAGGGATTCACCGTTTTACCAATGGTTATGGCAGTATTAATCGCTAACAATTATATCTTCGCAGGAACTCAGAGCTATTCCGTCTGGCGTCGGGAACTATCCGACTTAGTCATTCTAAATCCTCCTGTACTATTTAGTCCTTTAAATAATTCTGTAGGAAATCAGATAAATTTAAATCTCGTTTGGACAAAATCGGCTGATGCAACCGGTTATCACGTTCAGCTCGCAACGGATTCGTTATTTAATAATATAGTAATAAACGATTCATTATTAACTGATAGCATTAAAATACTCTCAAATCTTAATCCGCTTACGTATTATTGGTGGAGAGTTAAAGCAAAGAATATTGTCGGAGCAAGCAATTTTTCTTCAGTGTGGAAATTTAAAACGGTTGGTTCACCTTCTCAGGTATTGCTTTCAACCCCCGTAAACAATTCAACAGGTCAGCCAGTTAACTTAAGTTTTAAATGGTTTAAGGCAGTTGATCAGGTCTTTAAATTATTAACCAGCAATTTAAATAAAGGTAATGATAATGATGGTCCTAACACAGTATCGAATTATTGGTTTGAACTTGCAACTGATTCTTCGTTTACAAATATAATTACAAGAGATTCTACTTTAACAGATACTACAAAGTCAGTTACATCACTTTTATACGTGACAAATTATTTCTGGAGAGTGAAAGCAAAGAATCAAATCGGATGGGCGGCATTCAGCAGTGTTTGGAAATTCACGACTATGATACAAATTCCGACATTAGTATCACCGCTTAATAACTCAGTAAATATAACACTTTCACCTCTTCTTGATTGGAATGATGTAGTCGGGGCTAATTCGTACAATCTCCAAGTTTCAATCGATTCTGGTTTCACTACGACTGTAGTTAATTTAAGCGGTTTAACAAATTCGCAATATTTGATACCGTCAGGTATACTGCAAGCTAGTATAAAATATTATTGGAGAACAAGTGCATCTACTTCAAACGGAACGGGCGGGTGGTCAGATGTTTGGAATTTCACAACTCTTGCTGTTCCGTCTGCTCCGGCATTAATAAGCCCAACAAATGGTTCGAATATATTAACAACCACACCAACATTGGACTGGGGTGATGTAACATTAGCTGTTTCATATTCAGTTCAGGTCGCGACTGATACAAATTTTGTAAATTTAATTGTCAACCAAAGTGGCCTGACTACATCACAGTATATAATTCCATCTGGTACTCTAACAGGCAATACTACTTATTACTGGCGGGCAAGGTCTGTAAATGAAGCCGGTCCCGGCCCCTGGTCTGTAAGATGGTATTTCAGAGTGGTTACAATTCCACCTGCACCGAATCTTGTAGCTCCACTAAACAATTCCACGAACCAATTGCCAACGGTGTTGCTCGATTGGGATAGCTTGGCAGCAACTAATTCATATAGAATTCAATTGGCTACTGATTCATTATTTAACTCGACTATTTATGATACAAGCAGTATTACACGTTCCTATTTGCAAATGCGTCCTGGTATCCTGCTTGCAGGAGTGAAATATTTCTGGAGAGTCAATGCTACTAATATGGCAGGCACAGGCTCTTGGTCGGCTATTTGGAATTTCAGAGTAAACCCAACTGGCGTCAATCAATATTCTTCAGAAATACCTAAAGAATTCAAGCTCTATAATAATTTTCCAAATCCATTTAACCCAGTTACGAAAATACGATTCGATGTTCCTAAATATTCGTTTATAAAAATTTCAGTATTTGATATTAGCGGCAAGGTAATTAATCAGCCTATAAATAACTACTTCCAGGCTGGCAGTTACGAATTCTCATGGTATACGAATAATCTATCAAGTGGCGTATATTTCTATCGAATTGAAGCAGAAAATTTCACTGATGTAAAACGTATGTTACTCGTAAAATGACATTAATTTAAAAAATAAGGGTAAATTATTATGGAAGTCAAAATAGAAGACAAAAAGCTAATCATTATTATTGATTTACAAGAGCCAACACCCAGTGCATCCGGAAAAACTTTAGTGGTAGCAACTACACATGGAAACGTGAAAACAGAATGTGTTATCGATGGAAAAGAGGTTGTGATTGGTTTGAATGCTTATATAAAGAAATGACCTTCTCAGACGTTTAGATTAACAGTTCGCAGCACAGATATTGGGAAAAAGTTATGCTAAAGTTATGCTAATCCAGAAACGCTGAGGTCAATTTAGACCGTTTTTTGAGGTTTTTGTTTTGGGTAAGATTTTTGAAATATCAGAATAAATGACTAAAAAGTTTAATTTTTGAGTGTTATATTAAGTTTTTAAGACAATCGGGATGTAGCGTAGCCTGGTAGCGCGTCCCGACGAGTCGGGAAGATCGACTTGAGTTCTTTTTAATTTTTTATAATTCGGGATGTAGCGTAGCCTGGTAGCGCGCTTCGTTCGGGACGAAGAGGTCGCCAGTTCGAATCTGGCCATCCCGACCAAATCAAAAAGAATTTTCAATGTTTTGTACTTACGTTTTAAAATCAATAAAAAACGATAGGTTTTATGTTGGTCACACTCAAAACATTGAAAAGAGACTTCAAGAACACAACAACAACGAAAGCAAATCCACCAAGAATAAAGGTCCCTAGGAATTAATATACACAAAAGAATTTTCTACAAGGTCTGAGGCTATGCGATTTGAAATTTCATTAAAGAAAATTAAAAACAAAGGTTACTTATTAAAGCAAATTAAAAACCAATGAATTGCAGCACGTCCCGACAGGTCAGCAATTTTTCAGGTATAGTTTTTTAGACATATTATTTAAATCTAAACTCTATTTTGTAATCAAATAACCAGGGTATTTTAGGATTTATTCCTTCGCTTTCTAATTTTACCGAAAGGTTTTTGTA